>Ga0131853_10003974_pt1 | contig 26509 bp, 23 predicted proteins | sample TergutLab28metaG_FD_92764 | JGI IMG/M metagenome (GOLD analysis project Ga0131853, IMG submission 92764) | Labiotermes labralis P1 segment gut microbial communities from Petit-Saut dam, French Guiana - Lab288 P1 (version 2) (version 2) | ecosystem: Host-associated > Arthropoda: Insects >... | reverse complement strand
GGCATGCGTGCCTACACCTGCACCATGAACTTCAACGTGCTGTTTGCCAATGCAAATCGCGCAATCATCTACAAACCGTTGCCGCGCTACCCGGGCATTACGCGGGACTTGGCCGTGGTGTGCGACATCGACCTGCCGGTGCTTACCCTGCAACGCGAGATTGAACAGGCCGCCGGCAAGCTGTGCGAGCAAGTTGCGCTGTTTGATGTGTACACCGGCGAGCAAGTCGAAAGCGGCAAGAAGAGCGTGGCATTCAGCCTGCGGTTGCGCAGCGCAGAAGGCACGCTGACCGACGAACAGGCCGACGCGGCAGTCAAACGCTGCGTGAAGGCACTTGACAAGATGGGTGTGAGTTTGCGGGCATGATATTTCAACAAATTCAGCAGCATTATCCCGGGTTATCCAAAAGCCACCGCAAAGTGGCCGATTTCATCATGCAAAATGTAGACAAAGCTGCATTCATGACGGCGGCTGCCATCGGCGCAACGGTGGGGGTCAGTGAATCCACCGTGGTGCGTTTTGCGGCCGTGGCCGGTTATGGCGGCTACCCGCAACTGCAAAAATATTTGCAGAACATGATTCGCAGCAGCCTCACCAGCGTGCAGCGCTTGCAGGCTGCCGACGTAAAACTGGGCGGCCGTGAGGATAAGATACTCGACCGCACTATGGCTGCCGACGCCGAGCTCATTCGCCGCACACTTGAACAAACCGACCACCAGGCCTTTGCCGAAGTGGTGCAGGCCATTGCGCAAGCACGGCGCATTTATATCCAAGGCACACGCTCTTCGGCCACGCTTGCGAGTTTTTTGGCGCTTTATCTGAACATTCTGCACCCCGATGTCGTGCATGTGGACACCTTAGCTTATGAGCAAATGATGCGCATTGGCGAGCAGGACATGTGCATCGCCATCAGCTTTCCACGTTACTCCGAGCACACGCTCAGCGCGCTGCGTTTTGCGCGTGACCGTGGCGCCACCACCGTGGCCATCACCGACGCCTCGCATTCACCCATTGCACAGGTGAGCCAGCATGTGCTGCTCGCCGCCTGCGACGCCGCATCCTTCGTGGATTCCCTCGTGGCACCGCTGAGCTTGATTAACGCTTTGCTGGCCGCCTGCGCGCGTAGCCAGGGCGACCAAATGCTGCAAACCCTGCATGAGCTGGAAGACATTTGGGCGCAATACGACGTATATGCCGCCCCTGCGGGGAGCTAGGTCGCTTCGCTGTGGCACCTGCGGTGCGGCTCTTGGTCGCTTCGCTGTGATCTATCCGAATATTCATAAAGAGGCGGGGAGTAATTCCCTGCCTCTTTATCATGCTCAAGTAAAGCACAGCGAAGCGACCAGCTCGCCACAGGCGTGAAAGTTTTTTCGAAAAACAGCTTGACATGTTCGATTTTTTGTGGTATAATGTCACAAAAGACAGCAACGAAAAGGAGATAGGCTCCCCCTCACCTATAGCCGAAATAACCCTTCAAAGGAGTGCAGCACATGACTAACTCCGCAAAGCTTGATATTCTGCAAAAAATGGCACTCAACCATGCAAACAACCAGCACAAAACTTACGTGATTAACGTGCTGGCGGACCATACGGAAGATGACTGTGTTGACCGGGTGTTCTTAGACTGGCTAAGCGAATTACTGGCATAAAGCAAAAGCGACCGTCAAGAGGGGAGACGGTCGCCCCTGCGGGGAGCAAGTCGCTTCGCTGTGCTTTATCCAAGTATGACAAAGAGGCCGCAAACATTTCGCACACAAAAAACGAGGCAGGGGATAATCCCCGGCCTCTTTATGTTTTCTCGGATAGACTACAGCGAAGCGGTCAAGCCGCACCGCAGGTGCCTAGTACATGCCACCCATGCCGCCGCCAGCTGCCATGGCAGCTGCACTTGCGGCTGCGTCGGCTGCGGGGTCGGGTTTGTCGGCCACTAGGGACTCCGTCGTCAGCACCATGGCTGCAACTGAGGCCGCATTCGTCAGCGCGCTGCGGGTAACTTTGGTGGGGTCAAGAATACCCGCTTGCAGGATGTCGCCGTAGGTGTCAGTGGCGAAATCATAGCCGTAGTTCAAGCCGCCTTTGGCCATGATCGCATTGACCACCACGCTGCCTTCCACGCCTGCATTTTGCGCAATTTGGCGCAGGGGAGCTTCCAAACCTTTAAGCACGATGTTCACGCCAGTTTTGTGGTCTGCGTCGGTGATGTCATTCAGCAACGCTTGCACAGCAGGCACGCAGTTCAGCAGTGCCACGCCGCCGCCTGCCACATAGCCTTCTTCAACGGCTGCTTTGGTTGCGGCAAGGGCATCTTCGATGCGCAGTTTTTTCTCTTTCATTTCGGTTTCGGTGGCAGCGCCCACTTTAACCACTGCCACGCCGCCAGCGAGTTTCGCCAAGCGCTCTTGCAGTTTTTCACGGTCGAAGTCGCTGGTGCTCACTTCAATGGCTGCGCGAATTTGGCTCACGCGGTTATCAATATCTGCTTTGTTACCCGCACCACCAACAATCGTTGTGGTTTCTTTGGTCACGCGCACGGTTTTGGCGCGACCCAAGTCAGCAATGGTGGCGTCTTTGAGTTCCAGACCCAAGTCACTGGTCACCACTTGCCCGCCAGTGAGGGTAGCGATGTCTTGCAGCATTTCTTTGCGGCGGTCGCCAAAGCCGGGGGCCTTCACGCCAACGCACACGAAGATGCCGCGCAGACGGTTAACCAAAATGGATTGCAGGGCTTCGCCTTCAATGTCTTCAGCGATGACCACGAGTTTCTTTTGCATTTGCAGCACTTGCTCCACCAGCGGCAGAATGTCAGCAAAGCTTGCAATCTTTTTGTCAGTGATGAGAATGAACGCTTCTTCGTTGTCGATGACAGCTTCCATTTTTTCGGCATCGGTCACCATGTAGGGGCTGATGTAGCCGCGGTCAAACTGCATGCCTTCCACCACATCGCAAGTGGTGTCGGCGGTTTTGCTTTCTTCCACGGTAATCACGCCGTCTTTGGTCACTTTCTCCATGGCTTCGCCCACGATTTGGCCGATGGTTGCATCGCCCGAAGAAACAGTCGCAATGCGCGCAATGTCAGCAGGGGAGCTCACGGTATTGCTGTGGGCTTGCAGGGCTTCCACGGCAGTGTCAACCGCTTTTTGAATGCCATATTTCACGGCCATGGGGTTTGCGCCTGCAGCCACGTTTTTCATGCCTTCGCGCACCAGTGCTTGCGCCAACAGGGTGGCAGTGGTAGTGCCGTCACCTGCGATGTCATTGGTTTTGGTGGCCACTTCTTTCACCAGCTGTGCGCCCATGTTTTCAAAGGCGTCTTCCAGTTCAATGTCTTTGGCAATAGTCACACCATCGTTGGTGATCAGCGGTGCGCCGTACTTTTTGTCCAGCACCACGTTGCGGCCTTTGGGCCCCAAAGTGATGATAACAGTGTTTGCCAGTTTATCAATGCCCGCTTGCAGGGCGCGGCGAGCTTCTTCGCCGAAAATAATTTGCTTTGCCATAATGTAATTCCTCCTATAATTCAAATAAAAATTCTAGCGCGTGCCACTGCGCAAACGATGCACATGGGCAAAAAACGCGAGGGAGCCCCACCGCAGGTGGCTATTCTACAGTCGCCAAAATATCAGCGACGCTCAGTACGGTGTATTCTTCTTTGTCCAAGCTCACATTCGTGCCGGCGTATTGCTTAAAGATCACGCGATCGCCAATTTTCACGGTCATGGGGTTGTCGTCAGTGCCGGGGCCCACGGCCACAACCTCGGCCATTTGCGATTTCTCCTGTGCGTTGCCCGCCAAAATAATACCGCTGCGGGTGGTTTCTTCAGCGGCCACGGCTTGCAGCACCACGCGGTCGCTAAGGGGTTTAATGGTCATTGCTGTTCCTCCTATGTTATAAAAAATGTGCAATAAATTAGCACTCATTGTAGCTGAGTGCTAATTCTATTATAACATGCTTTTTTGGCAAAATCAAGGGCTTTTGCAAAATTTTATGAATCGTTTACATTTCCGCCATACGAAATGGCCCGAAAGACCATCACAAACGCAACTTCCTGCACAAGCTCATAGTTTTGCTCAACGAACTCACGCAAGCCATGCTGGTTGGTTTCCAGCTCACGCGGTTGCACCAGCAGCCATTCGGTCACAGCGGGCACTCTGTCGCCATGCCAGTTAGGGAACATATACAAGTGCGGGCGGCGATATAGATGCACGGCCAAGAAGGTGGTTGCCGTCACGCTGCCCTCGGGCAGGTTGCGCAGCACGTCGTTAACTTGCGCGATGCGCTGTTCGTTCACCTGCATGGTACGCTCAAAATGTGCAAAGCGCGGCAGCAGCAACGGCAGGGTAGTGAGCATGCTGGCAATCACCGCAAAGATGAGTATTCGCTGACGGTTGATGCGCTTCATGCTGCGCAGCGCAAGCAGCCCCAACACCATGGCCATGGCAAACGTGGCATAGTGATATTGAAACCCAATGCGGAACTGGAAAGCGTAGTTGGACAGAAAATTGATGACCAGCAGCGGAATGAGCAACACCCAGTCGGCGCCTTTTTTGCGCAACAGGGGGGTAAATCCTAGGGGCAGCAGCAGCCACAGCATAAACGGGAATTTCTCGGCCGTAAACACCTGTGAAATCACGTAGCCCATGTTGCTAAGAATAACCTGCATCACATCGAAAAAGCCAGGGTCAACACTGCCGGGCAGGAAGTAATTTTGCAGGCGGCTCACCATCATATAACCGCCAAGTGATTCAATAATCGCCCGCGCGATGAGGAACCAAGCCACACTCGCCGCGAGAATCCCCACGGCCGAAAGCACGCGTCGGCGCTCTTTTTCAGCTGCCCATTTGTGCCCCAATAGTAGCCACAAACCCAGCACACCGGCGTAAATAGCAGCGTCCTCCTTCACCATCAGCACAAGGCCGGTGAACAGCAGCATGGGCAGCGCCTTTTGCTTAAGCATGAAGTAAATCGCCCACAGCACCAGCACGGTGAGGAACTTGTTCTCGTGAAAGTCAAACAACAGCCCGCTAGAGAAAGCAGGGTTGAAGATAAACAATAGGCAGCTCATGATAATCAGCCGCGGCGACTTGCCAAACAGATGCTGCGCAATGCCACGCACCGCAAACACACCTGCGCCCACCGCTGCCGCTTGAATCACCAGCAGCGTTTCAATGCGCGGCACCAGCAGGTAAAACGGCAGCACGAGGTAGTAGATGGGCGACACATGAATCGCAAAATGGCTCAGCAGCTGGTTGCGCTCCACGGTGGTGAGCATACGGCCGGTGTGGCGTGCGAACTCAAACATCTGCGCAAAAATGCCAAGATCAAAGGTGGTGGCGTTGAACACTCGCAGCCGCAAAATGCTGTAGTAAGCCATCACAGCCGTGAAGATGACAAACAACAGCACCGCCACTAGATGGGTTGTCCACATGGGCATGTTGTGCGCTCGCAAAAAGGGGTTCCGCTCGGGCTTGAATGCCCACAGCAGCACGACGTATACCGGCAGGCTCAGCCCCAGTGCCAAGATGATATCGCTGGGCGCGTTGATGGCTGCCAGCAAGCTGAAACATGCCACCACGCCTGCAACCGCCATGGCCATGCCACGTTGATGCTGTTGCAGCACGCCCAGCACAAGCATACCCGCTGCAATCGCTAGACCCACTGCGCCAAACAGCAACCAGCTCAGCTCCTGCACCATGTGCAAATTGAGAAAACCGTGCGGGCTGTGCAGCATCACCGCGCAGGTTGCGCCAAACAGCGCCGCCGCCGCAACGGCAATCCACCCGCCCCGTTTCAGGGCAGGTGAGAAAGTTTTGATAAGATATTGCATGGGGCCTCTTTTCTGTTCTTATTTTGCAAAAAAGAACCAAAAAAACTAGCCGCCCCTGCGGGGAGCAGACGCTTCGCGGTGAAATCTTAATGAAAGCCTAAGAGGAAAGCCCCGCCTCCCCCTTGGGGGAGGTGCCCCGCAGGGCGGTGGGGGTAAATTACAAATGCAGCACCCGATCCTTAATCTCCCGCGTCTTGCCCACATTCCAAAAATTTTCGCCCAAATAGCCACAGGTGCGGCGGGTGACGTTCATTTGCTGGCGATCTTTGTTGCCGCATTGCGGGCACTGCCAGGTGAAGTCGTCGTCCACGGTGATTTCGCCGTCAAAGCCGCACACGTGGCAGTAGTCGCTTTTGGTGTTGAACTCGGCGTACTGAATGTTATCGTAGATGAAGCGCACGATGTCCTCAAGCGCCTCAAGATTATGCCGCATGTTGGGGATTTCCACATAGCTGATGGCACCGCTGCTGCTAATCGTCTGGAACTGTGACTCAAAATTGAATTTAGCAAAGGCATCAATCGGCTCGCGCACATCCACGTGGTAGGAGTTGGTGTAGTAGCCTTTGTCGGTGATGTCTGCAACTTGGCCAAAGCGCTCGGCATCAATGCGCGCAAAGCGATAGCACAAGCTTTCGGCCGGCGTGCCGTAAAGCCCAAAGCCAATGGAGGTTTGCTGCTTCCATTTGTCGGCGGCGGCGCGCAGGCGGTGCATCACTTGCAGGGCGAAGTCAAGGCCAGCGGGGTCGGTGTGGCTCACGCCGCGCATGAGCTTGGTCACTTCATACAGCCCAATGTAACCCAGCGAAATAGTGCTGTAACCGCCCACGAGGTAGTCATCAATCAGCTCGCCTTTGGCCAGCCTTGCGATGGCGCCATATTGCCAGTGCACCGGCGACACATCGCTCTTCGTGCCTTTTAGCGCCTTGTGGCGTTCCATCAGCGCCTCAAAGCAAAGCTCCAAGCGTTCGTCCAGCATGGCCCAAAAGGCGTTGTCGTCGCCCCGGCAAAGCAGACCAATTTGCGGCAAGTTCAGGCTCACCACGCCTTGGTTAAAGCGCCCCTCAAATTTATAGTTGCCGTGCTCGTCCTTCCATGGGTTAAGAAAACTGCGACAACCCATGCAGCTGTAGACATTGCCTTCGTAGTTCTCGCGCATTTTTTTCGCGGAAATATAGTCAGGATAAAGCCGTTTCGCGCTGCACTGCACAGCTAATTTTGTGAGATAATCATACTTGCCGCCTTGCAAGCTGTTGTGGTCCTCCAGCACATAAATGAGCTTGGGGAAGGCCGGGGTAACATACACGCCCTTTTCGTTTTTGATACCCTGAATGCGCTGCTTGAGAATTTCCTCGATGATCAGCGCGTTCTCGGCGCAATATTCATCGTCTTCACGCAAATGCATGAACAGCGTAACAAAGGGGCTTTGGCCGTTGGTCGTCATCAGCGTGTTAATTTGATACTGAATGGTTTGCACGCCGCTTTTCAGCTCGTTGCGCAGCAGGGTGTTCACTAGGGTGTCCTGTGCCTGCGGCGAAATGCTGTGTCCGCAGTCTTCGGCCACTTGTTTGTTGATCTTTTCGCGGCTTCGCTGTAGAAACTTGCCTAGATGGGTTACATCCACGCTTTGCCCGCCATATTGATTGCTAGCGACGCTTGCGATGATTTGCGTCATCACCGTGCAGGCCACCTGGAATGAGCGCGGGCTTTCGATGAGCTTGCCGTTCATCACCGTGCCGTTGTCCAGCATGTCGCCAATGTTGATCAGGCAGCAGTTGAAGATGGGTTGCAGGAAGTAGTCAGTATCATGAAAGTGAATCACACCTTCGTCGTGCGCTTGGGAGATGTGATCCGGCAGCAACAGGCGGCGGGTAAGGTCGCGGCTCACTTCACCTGCGATTAAATCGCGCTGCGTGGCCGCCGTGGCCGCGTTTTTGTTGGAGTTCTCGTCCATCACGTCGCGGTTTTTGCCGTGAATCAAATCGCGAATGGTGTCGTCCGTCGTGTTGGCTTTGCGCACAAGGGCACGGGTGTAGCGATAGATAATGTAGGCTTTCGCTAGGGCATACTTGCCCAGCTCCATCAGCGCTTGCTCAACAATATCCTGGATGTCCTCCACCAGAATACGCTCACGCGTGCGCCGCTCAATGCCGCGCACAATGTCTTCAATTTGCTCGTCGGTGGCTTGGTGTTGAGGCTCCACCGCTAGGTTGGCTTTTTGCATGGCCAGAATAATTTTGCTGCGATTAAAGGGCACAAAAGTGCCGTCGCGCTTGATGACTTTCACGAGTCCACATCCTCCAAGGTATCTTTTAGCTAAGCTATTATAGCACTTTGCGGCAGGCCTGTCAATAGGCAAAAGACACAAAATATAGTTTATTTTTTGGGCATATACGACAGGTTCACACTAGATGTGGTGCGTTTCCCCAGCATAAGCATAAACGCGCTGCACACGGGCGCTCACCCGGCAGCAAGCTTCGTAGTTTATCGTGCCGCACCACTGCGCAAGCTGCTCCATACTAATGCCATCGCCCACCAGCAGCACTTCGTCGCCCACCGCAACGCCGGGGATGTCCGTCACATCCACCATGCATTGGTCCATGCACACCCGACCTAAAATCGGCGCGGGCCGCCCGGCAATCATCACGTGGCCAACATTACTCAGCGCACGAGGATAGCCATCGGCATAGCCCACGGGCAGGGTAGCCACGCGGGTTTCTCGCGCGGTCACAAAGGTGTGGCCATAGCTAATACCGGTGCCAGCGGGCACGGTTTTCACATGGCTCACGCGTGCTTTCCAAGTCATGGCAGGCAGCAGGGGCAGCGCAGAGTGCTCCACCTGCTCGCTGGGATAAAGCCCATACAACGCAAGCCCCACGCGAATCATGTCGTAGTGGCAGTCAAAGTTAATCAGCGCGGCGGAGTTGCAAGCGTGTTTGACAGGAATGTCGGGCAATTTTGCAGCAAAAATATCAAAGCGAGCATATTGCTCCAAGGCGCAGGCCTTGTCGGCTTCATCAGCACAGGCAAAATGGGTGAACAACCCCTCAATACACAGATTAGGCAACGCGGCAATTTGCGCAATTTCTTCAAGCGATTTCGCATCATCCGCAAAGCCCAAGCGGCTCATGCCGGTGTCAATGGCAATGTGTACGATTGCAGTTTTATCTTGTGCAACCGCAACGCGTGAAAGCTCCTGTGCCTGTTCAAGCGTATAGATCGTCAACGTAATGTCATGCACAAGCGCTTCGGCGTATTGCTCAGCTGCGATGTAGCCCAGCAGCAGCAGGGGAGTGGCAATCTCAGCGCGGCGCAATTCGAGGGCTTCGTCCAAGCAGGCCAAGCCGAACATATCGCACTTGCCCTGCAAAAACCGCGCAAGTTCTACCGCGTCATGGCCATAGGCATTGGCCTTCAGCGACAGCAAAAGTTTAACATGGGGCTGCATTTTTTCACGCATTGCAGCAACGTTATGCGCAATGTTATCGAGTGAAATCTCAACCCAAGTACGATATTTGTGCAAGTGTTTCTCCTTTTGGTGCAGCCACCGCTACAATAAAATCTGCATGAGCATCACAAAATAATATCTCCGCCGCCTCACCCAAGCCGGATTTTAGTCGCGCCTCGTAGGCCGTCCAAAGCTTAAGAAACGGCACATCATCCTCGCCCGGGAAAAGCTTACGGCGAATCGCAGCCTCGTTTTTCACTGCGCGATTTGCAGGTTCAACATCGCAGCCAATGGGGGAGTCTTCGCACACCGCCACCAGCACCATGCCGCCGCTGTGGCTGATGCTAAAGTGCGGCCCGCCGGGCAAATAAGGCTTGCCGCCCGGCGCAATGCGAATGTCATCCTCATGGCAGCCCAGCATATGGCAAGCAAATGCACGCCCCTCGCTGTGCTCCATCCACGTATAGTACAAACTTATCATGTCAGCTGATGGTAGCCCTTTTTGCCCTTTTTTATCATCACCGGCAGGGCAATTTTTTCAATAATATAGGCAAAATCGGTCACTTTAGCATCGTCCACCAGCACGCCGCCTTGTTCAATCAGCCGCCGTGCTTCGCTTTTGCTTTTCGCCAAACCCGTCAGCGTCAGCGCATCAATGATATTGATGTCGGCGTCAATCTGCGTGCTGGGCGTGCTGCCACCTGCGCCCGCGCCACCGAACAAGCTCTTGGCTGCGGCTTGGGCTTTGTCGGCTTCTTCGCTGCCGTGGATGAGTGCGGTCACTTCCCAGGCAAGGCGCTGCTTGGCTTCATTGATGGCGCTGCCCTCAAGTGTTGCATAATCTGCGATTTCCTCTAAGGGCACAAAAGTGAGCATGTTCATGCAGGTTATCACATCGGCATCCGCGGTGTTGCGGAAATATTGATAGAAATCATAGGGCGTGGTTTTTTCGGGGTCAAGCCACACAGCGCCCTTTTCTGTTTTGCCCATTTTTTTGCCTTCGCTGGTCAGCAGCAAATTGCAGGTGAGGGCATAGACCTCGTTTTGATCGGCGCGGCGGTTTAGCTCCACGCCGGCAATCATGTTGCTCCATTGGTCGTCGCCGCCCAGCTGCATGGTCACGCCATGGTTGCGGCGCAGATGCAAAAAGTCATAGCCCTGCATGATCATGTAGTTAAGCTCGAAAAAGCTAAGACCTGTTTCGAGTCTTGCTTTGTAGCACTCAGCAGCCAGCATGCGGTTCACGGAAAAATGCACGCCAATTTCGCGCAAAAACTCAATGTAGTTCAGCCCGCAAAGCCAGTCGGCATTGTTCACAATTTCGCCTTTGCCTTCGCTAAAGTCCACTAGGCGTGCCATTTGTGTTTTAAAGCAAGCGATGTTGTGCGCTAAATCTTGCGGTGTGAGCATTTTGCGCATGTCGGTTTTGCCGCTGGGGTCGCCCACCAGTGCAGTGCCACCGCCAAACAGCGCCACGGGAATATGCCCCGCACGTTGCATGTGGCTCATGAACATCACGGCAACCAAGTGCCCCACATGCAAGCTGTCAGCAGTGGGGTCATAGCCAATGTAAAACTTCACGGGTTCGCCGCCATTGAGCAGCGCTTGCACTTTTTCTGGTGCAGTGCATTGCGCAATCAGATTGCGCGCTTGCAGTTGTTCGAATAAATTCATCGTGTTCTCCTCAAATAAAAAAATGCTTGACACACAAGCGAAATCATGCTATACTGAGAAACGAGGGACAGTGTCGCACAACAGTCGGCAACTGCTCTAACCCTCACCCAATGTGATAAAAAAGCGAGAAGTAACCGCCCAAGCTTTGCTGGCTCAGGGGCGGTTACTTCTTATTGCCGTGGTCTTTTGTTTCAAGAAAACGTGTTGCAACCACCAGAAAAACCAGTAAGTAAATCAACAGCTCTATTGTTTCCAACCGCTCACCCCCTTTCGGGAGCAAGGAAGCAACCGCCGCTATGCGCGACACCGACTATATTATACTATCTTTCGCGAGCAAATGCAAGCGTTTTCGAAAATTATTTCGCTAAAATCTTCCGTTATCGCACAACGCCCGATCAGCGGGCAAATCTTCGCCAGCCCAGATTTTCTTGGCCGTCCAAGCCTGATTCGCACCTGCCCAAAAATCGTTGCTCTCAGGCAAGCCCAGCGGCAAAAACACCGCCGTGCACAGATAAAGACTGCCGGTAGTGATGTAACTTTCACCCAAGCCGGGCTGGTTACCCAGCATGCCAATCTTCAGCCAGCCGTTTTTGTCAAACATGTCCTGCTCGTTGGAAAAAAAGCGTTGCAACACCGCACTCAGCGCACAGCGCACTTGTGCGGGAGGAAGCTCCGGCGGCAGCTGCTGTTGCTGTGCCAATTGCGCCAAAGCTTGAAACGCCCCAAAGCGATAACACAGCGACCGGCCAATGGGCGGGTAAGTACCCTCGGGCGAAATCATGCGCTCAAGCACCACTGCGTAGCGTTGTGCCCGCGCGAGCACAGGCTCGCTCATGCCCTGCCATTGCTCGTGTTGTGAGCCAACCGTGCGCAAAATATCCAGCAGCATGGGGTGGATGACAAAAGAGTTGTAGTAGTCCCAATGAAACGCAGGCCCGTCGCCATATGCACCGTCGCCAAGGTACCATTGCTCGTGTTGGCGCAAGGCGTAGTCCACGCGCATTTGATCCCAGTCGGGCTGTTCCATCACAAACAGCGCGGTTTCAATCATTGCCGAAAACAGCAGCCAGTTGTTAAAGTAGGGCGCTCGCCCCACACGCGTTGCCTTGAGCGCAGCAATCAGGTGCTGCCGATGCTCCGCTGGCAGCGCAAAAAATAGCTCCTGCGGTGCGCGCACAATGGCATGCGCCAAAAAGGCCGCGTCCACAATGGATTGCTGTGCGGTGAAACACATGAAGTCCGAGGAGGCGGGGTCTGTGCCCGCTGCAATGGCGCTGCATGCCAGTGCGCAATAACGTTGGCGCAGCTGCTCTTCTGCTGAATCTTCGCTGGGCTGCTCCAGCCAAGGCGCCATGCCTGCTAAGCTGCGGCCAAGTGCCTCAAGATAGGCCGTTTCGCGCGGTTCATGCAGCGGCATGGTTTGCTTAAGCTGACGCTGATGCAGTGCTTGCAACACAGGGTCGGTGATTTTCAGCATGGCGTTGAGCCAGTCGGCTCGATTATTCATGCCGCAACCTCGTCTTTAATCCACCGTGCAAAAAAGCTCGCCAGTTTGGCCTCGTAGCCCGCTTTATCCAGGTAGTACGCCATCACGTGGTGCGCACCCGGCACAAGAAACAACTCTTTTTCGCAGGTGGCCGCTTCGTGGCACTGTTCAGTCATATAGCAGGGCACAAAGGGGTCATCTGTGCCGCAAATAAACAGTGTAGGCCGTGCGAATTTCGCGGCCTTACCTAGGGGGTCAGCGTCGCGCTTAAGCGACTTGCCGGTGTAAAGCTTATACCACACCGCGCAGCTCCACATCACCGGTTTTGCGGCTTTGGGCATGCCCATCTTTTGCTGCGCAGCCAGCCACATCATATCAAAACCGTTGCTAAATCCGCAGTCCGCCACAATGCATTTAATATAAGCCGCGGGCTTGTTGGCATTCACATTCATCACCGTGGCCGCACCCATGCTCATGCCATGCAGCACAACTTGGGCGCCGTCGCCAAGGCGCTGTGCAAATTCATCTGCCCAGTCTGCAATATCTAAGCACTCCAAGCCAGAAAAACCAATGTATTTGCCCTCGCTGCGGCCATGGCAGCGTTGGTCGGGTGCAACGATATGAAAACCCTGCTCATGATACCAGCGGAAAAACGCCCCGAATTCACGCTGGCCGTCTGCGGTGTAGCCATGCGAAAACACCACCAGCTTTCGGCTTTCGCCCGCAGCAGGCAAGTAATGCCCGCGCAGCGTCAGCCCATCGCGCGAGAAAATTTCGACCTCTTGTAGGTTTTGTGCCGCAAACCATGCGCGGCCAACGTCACCCACTTCTTTGTAAAGCTCGGCTTGCCGTTGGGCTTCGGGGTTATCTTTTTTGTTCAGCGACGATCCATTTTCCTTCGGCCGTGTAAGCGACATTTGGAACGCCACGCGCCCAGCAATCGCCACCAAAATAAGTAAGAACGTTAAAACGCTAACCAGTGCAATCAACCATGCCATGTTCATGTTCTCCAATCTAGGTTTTGGGGATATTTAAGCAAGAAGAGCAAGCGAAAGTGCGAGCCGAAAGCCTCATTCGCTCCGCGAACCTTCCTCACCCTCCGCGAGGTCGGGAGCTCCTTCCTCGGGAAGGAGCTGGCACGCGCCGCGCGTGACTGAGGAAGGCTCGCGGAGCGATATGACATTCCTCTTTCGCGTTCGTCGTGGCTACAACACAACCACTCACTCACTCGCCTTGAAATTATATAATGGTTTCAGTCGTTCCACAATCTCTGCCGTGGGCGTAATGTGCGCCACGATTTCCTCCATGGGCTTGTAGGCCATGGGGGCTTCATCCAATGTCTTGCGATCCACACAAGTGGTGAAAATGCCCTGCATCTCGGCAGCGTATTCCTCCATGCTCAACGCCTTTTTGGCGGCCATGCGGCTCATCAATCGCCCGGCACCGTGCGGCGCAGATTGATTCCAGTCGTCATTGCCGCGGCCCACGCAAATCAAACTGCCATCGCGCATGTTGATGGGTACCAGCAGCCGCTCGCCCGCTTTGGCACTCACGGCACCCTTGCGCAAAATCATCTCATCTGTGTCAATGTAGTTATGTATGGTAGTGAAGCGCTCAAGCTCTGTCAGCTGCATGTGTTCAAGAATCACCTGCGTCATGGCTTGCCGATTAAGCGTGGCAAAGCGCTGAATCATCTTCATGTCGTGCATATAGTCATCAAACATCGCGCCTTCGCAATAGGCAAGGTCTTTGGGCAGGTCAGTCTTGCCTTTGAGCGCACGCCACGCAAGGTCATGATAATACTTGGCCACCTGATTACCAATGTGGCGGCTACCGCTGTGTACCACCAAATAAAGCTCGCCGGCATCGTTGCGCCCAACCTCGATGAAGTGGTTGCCGCCACCCAGCGTACCAATGCTGTGCCAAGCGCGCTCAAGATTCACATGCTCAACACAGCGCAGTGTCTTCAGGTCAATCTCACGGTTCAGCGGGTGCGTCTTGCGGCGCACATCTTGCCCGCTGGGAATGTTGCGGCGAATGACTTCATCCAGCGCAGCAAAGTCAATGTCGCGCTGCGCAAGTTTGACGGTTTCCATGCCACAGCCAATGTCAACGCCCACCATGCCCGGCACCACTTTGTTGGTGATAGTCATGGTCGTACCGATGGTGCAGCCCATGCCGGCGTGCACATCGGGCATAATGCGGATTTTGCTTTGGGCGAACTCCGGCCGGTTGCACACCGCCAGAATTTGTTGCTCGGCCGTTGGCTCAAGCTTGCCGGTGAACACCGTTGCGCTGTTGTGCGCACCTGTTACAATAATCATACATATAATTATAGCGCATTGGCGGCAAAAAAGCAACTGCTTTTTTTCGTTAAAATTCCCCAAAGAAAATAAAATCAAAAAGTTCACAGAAAAACGCTTGACACGCTCGCCAGCTTGTGATATACTATATGTAGTACAAGATAAGTACGCTTGTGCACTTTACTTGCTTTCTTCATTTGCTTCATACAAACCCTTCAACCCTAACGCCACTTGCTTTTGCAGGTGGCGTTAGGGTTTTTGGTCGCTTCGCTGTGTCCTCTTCCAGTTACGTGGAAAGGAGTCAGTCGCGTCGCTCCGCGAACCTTCCTCACCCCGCTGCGGCGGGAGCTCCTTCCCGAGGAAGGAGCCGAAGCTTGTTTCTTCAAGTTTTGATGTCGTTATCCTCTTAAGCCCCATGGCTCCTTCCTCGGGAAGGAGCTGGCACCTCGGGTGACTGAGGAAGGTTCGCGGAGCGACGCAACTTGCGTCTCGCGCTTTCGTCACGTCTACACGCCCACCCCACAAATCTCATTTAAGACTTGCGTTATCGCCGCAGGCGTGCTATAATAAAGCCAAAGCAAAACGGGGGAGGGCACACCATGCACATCTTAGCCTACGACATCGGCACAACCGGCGTAAAAACCTGCGTGTTTCGCGTGGGGAAAACCATCGAATTGCTCAGCGGAGCCAGCGGCGGCTATCCGCTGCATGTGCTGCCCGGCGGCGGCGCCGAGCAAGAACCCAACGACTGGTGGGCCGCCATGGCCGAAACCACGCGCAAAGCTCTAGCCGAGGCCAACGTGCAGCCGAAGGACATCGCTGGCATTTCATTTTGCTCGCAGATGCAAGGCCTTGTGCTGGTGGATCAAGCGGGCGTGCCGCTGCGCCGCGCCTTTAGCTACATGGACCAACGCGCCACCGAGCAACATAAACGCGGCATGGCGCATGGCTTGCAGGTGGCTGGTGGAAATGTCGTCAAGCTGCTGCGAGCACTAAAATGCACAGGCGCAGCACCACTTAGCGTAAAGGACCCGGTGTGGAAATATAAATGGGTGCAACAGCACGAACCGGAAATTTTCGCCCAAACCCACAAATGGCTCGACGTGAAAGAAGCCCTCATCGCCCGCATGACAGGCCGCTGCGTGATGACCCCCGACAGCGCCTTTGCCACGCTGCTATACGACATCCACAAGCAGCAGTGGAGCAAAAGCGTGTGCAACATGCTGGGCGTGGATATCAACCACCTGCCCGAGATTGTGCCTTGCACCGCCGAAGTGGGCAAGCTGCGCCATCAACAGGCCGAAGAACTCGGCTTGGCGGCGGGGATTCCCGTGTTTGGCGGCGGCGGCGATGCTGCCCTCGTCGGCGTGGGCGCAGGCTCGGTGGAGCTTGGCGACACCCACATTTACTGCGGTACGTCGGGCTGGGTGAGCACCGTGGTGAGCAAAAGCATGGTAGACGCCAGTGCGAACATCGCAGCCATTTTGGGTGCACAGCCGGGTCTGTTCAACTATTTTGCGGAGCAAGAAACCGCCGGCAAGTGCCTGGAATGGGTGAAAAACCACATGGCCCTTGACGAAATCAACGTGTACTTAAACAAAACCTTCAAGCACGAAAGTCCAGACCACGAAGCGCAGTACACCTCGCTGTACGATTATCTTATGGAGATCATCGCACAAGCACCAATCGGCAGCGGCGGCGTGATTTTCACCCCCTGGCTGCACGGCAACCGCTGCCCCTTTGAAGACCCCGCCGCACGCGGCATGTTCTTTGGGCTGAGTCTAGAAACCGGCAAAACCGAGATGATTCGTGCCGTGGTAGAGGGCGTGGTCTATCACCTGCGCTGGATGTTGGAAACCCAGCGCAAGAAGATCGCCACCTCACAAACCATCCGCTTTGTGGGTGGTGGCGCATTGAGCGATGTCATGTGCCAAATCCTGGCCGACTGCACCGGCCGCGTGGTCGAAACCGTGGCCAGCCCGCAAAACGTGGGCAGCATGGGTGCCGCTGCGGTGGCCGCCGTGGGCTGCGGGGCAATCAGCAGCCTAGCGCAGGCCAAAGAGATCATCCCCGCCGTCAAAACCTATCAGCCCAACCCGCGGCACAGCGCACAGTATGACAAGTATTTCGCGGTATACAAGCAGCTGCACAAGGCCAACAAAACACTGTTTGGAGAAATGAATGGATAAACAACAACGAGTCAGCTATCCCAAACTGTTTGGTTTTGGCACAGGCGCACTGGGGCTTGACCTCAGCTACGGCCTATTCTTTAGCTTTTTGAGCATTTATTTCACAGACATCCTACTGCTTGGCCCCATCTTTTTGATGGTGATGACCTTTGCCGCACGCGTGTTTGATGGCATCAATGACCCCTTCATTGGCGCGCTCATTGACCGCACGAAATCACGCTTCGGCAAATATCGTTTTTGGATGCTCATCGGCATGTTCACCAACGCAGTGGTGCTGGTGCTGCTGTTCACCAACCCCTGGGGGCAGGCGGGCGTGGGCACACTGCGTATATACTTCTACGCCACCGTGCTGTACTTCTTGTGGGACATCACAGACACAATCATGGACGCGCCCTATTGGTCCATGGTGCCCAACTTGGAAAGCGACCCGCGCCGCCGCAACATTGTGGCAACGGTTACGCGGGCATTTTCGGGTGCCGGGCAGGGGTTAATCGCCATGGCCACGTATCCAATGATTATGCTGCTGGGGCGGCAAGACGGCTACAACGCGCCGGGCTTTCAACGCTGGGCTGCCGTGTGCGCAGCGGCGATGATCGTGTTTCTGCTGGTGACGTTTTTCACCACCGGCAAGATTGATGCCGTGGCCAAAACCACCCCCAGCGACAAAAAGATTACTCTGCGTGCGGTGTACAGCACCTTGCGCAACAACGACCAATTGCCGGTTTTCGTGCTGGTGGCCATTCTTGCCAACACGGGCTGGTATTTGGTCACAGGGCTGCAAGCGCACTATTTCGCGCACGTGCAAATTGGCTCGCTCGGCAACATCCCCTACATCACCGTGTTTAGCGCAGTGGTGGGCGGCGGCATGGCACTGGGCTTGGCCATACTGCCCATCCTCACGCGCCGCATGCGACGCAACAGCGTGGTCAAGCTTTCCATGGTCATGGCCATCGTGGGCTATCTCGGCATGTATTTATTCAGCGTAACTGTCGATGTTTTTCCGTTGTTTATCGCCTTTGGTGTGTTTGGTGCAATGGGCGTAAGTTGCTGCTTTGTGGCACAAACCATCATGCTCAGCGACTTGGTGGACTACGGCCAATTCAAGCTGGGCTACCGCAGCGATGCCCTCGTATTTTCCATGCGCAACCTGCTGCAAAAAATCGCCTACGCCATTCAAGCCATTGTGATGTTCGCGGGCCTCGCCATCACGGGCTACGACGGCGCACTGGCCGTGCAGCCCGCCTCAGCGCAGCAGGGCATCACCGTAATGATGTTCCTCATTCCGCCGGTGTTGGTGCTGGGCGCACTGTTTGTGTTCTCAACCAAGTATAAGCTCAACGAAGAAGCCATGGCAGAAGTGAACGCCGCGCTGGCATCTGCGTAGGGACGCTGTTCTTTTTTGCAAAAAAGAACCAAAAAACCTAGCCGCTTCGCGGTGGACGATTATCAAAATAGCAGACCCCCACTTCACTGCCACGCAGAAAGTAGGGGTCTGTAAAATTAAATCTAGGTTTTTTTGAATACTTTTTTTGCAAAAAAAGTATTGCCCGCGCGGCGAGCGCAGTCCGCGTCGCACACTCACTTCTTCTTGCTATATTTCTTCACGTAGATAAAACGCATCAATGTGCTGTCTAGCCAACCCAGCGGCTTCACGTTGCTGAACTTGTCGGCTGCCAGTGCCACCGCGCAGTTTTTGTCCACCACGGTTTCCACGGCTTGAGCTTCGTCAAGGCTGCTGCCATAGCACAGCGCGCCCTCGCCCGGCAACAGCACTGCACTACGTTTGCCCAACTTGGTGGTGAGCTTCACGCCTGCAATTTGCGCAAAATCATCCAAGTAAGGCAGCACTTTATCGCTCGTTTGCGACACCTGCAAAATCGCAGGGGTTTTGCTGTGCAGCACCACCGAGCCATCTTCACGCTCAGTCACAACGCTGGGTTCAGTTTGAGCAGGCAAGTCTTCCACGCCGTGCGCTTGCAAAAACGCGCGGCACTGTTGCTCCAGCACATCCACCACGTTGAAGGTGTCTTCTTCGTCTGTGCCCACGCAAATGGTGCCGTGGTGCGCCAAAATCACAGCTTTGGATTTCGGGCTGCCAGCCAGTGCGTTGGTCACGCCATTGGTGAGCTTGCCGGTGCCGGGCAGACCATAAGCCGCCATGGGCACACTGTCACCAAGGGTGTCGCGCCATTGTTCGTCTACCGCAACGGTTTTGCCCATCACCGAAACGATCGAGGCATAATACTGGTGCGTGTGAATCACAAAGCCGACCTCCGGCCGCAGCGCATAAGCCTTGGCGTGCACGGCTTTTTCGCTGGAGGGTTTTACGTCACCCTCGTGGGTCATGTCTGCAATATTCACCAGCACGATATCGTCAGGGGTCAGGCCATCATAGGCCTTGCCCGACGGCGTGATGACGAACTGCGTGTCGCTCACGCGGGCGCTCACGTTGCCCCATGTGCGGGCGATTAGACCGCAGTCCACCAGGCGTTTGCCTGCGGCGATGACGGCCAGTTTGGCTTGTTGGATGTCCATATCATTCTCCTTGATTATACGATGTAAAGGCTCGCGACGCGGTAACTGGGATTGCGGATTTCGCTGGCGTCCGCGTCAGTATGTAGGGGCGCGCATTGCGCGTCCGGCTGCTTTACGCTACGCGAGAATCTCCGGACGGCCAATGGCCGCCCCTACACTTTGTTCTAAAATCACAGCTTCACGCAATTGGCAAACACACGCTCAAAGCGATTCAGTGCATCTTGAATGAGTTCCGGCGTGTAGGCCGCGCTGGTGTAGAGCCGGCTGCCAGCGAGGGTCACAATGCCTTCAGCCATGTAAGCCGCACCGATATGCTCCATTTCTTTTTTGCGCACGCTGGTTTCTTTCAGTACACTGGGAATCGTCCAAGGCTTGCTCCAGTTGATGGCATAGTGCATGGTGCCAGCGTTATCCAAGTGGCAAATGCTGCCTTGGTTGAACACCACAAACGGTAGGTTATATTTCTTCACTAGGTCTTGCAGCCCTTTAGTGAGCAGATCACCCATTTGGCCAGCCACTTGGCAGGCGTTGGTGCGGTCAATTTCCTCCAAGGTGTAGTAGCCCGCCACGCAGCTCAGCGGCGTTGCAGCCATGGTGCCGCCAACGAGGGCTTTCTTGATTTTCTTGCCGCTGCCGCTGTCTAGCCCCGCGCCAAAGTGTTGCATCACCTTGTATTTGCCGCCCACGCCGCCCGCACCGGGATAACCGCCGGTGATGGCTTTGCCGAAAATCGTCAGATCTGGTTCCACGCCAAAGTAGCCCTGTGCACCCGCCATGCCAATGCGGAAACCCGTCACCACTTCGTCAAACACGAACATTGCGCCGTACTTGCGGCACAGGCGTTCCACATGCTTGTTGAAGTCCTTATCAAGGGGACGCGTGCCGCTTTCCGGACCCAAGGGCTCAATGAACACCGCTGCCGTGCCACCGCGGAATTTATTGCACCGCAGCACACGCTCAAGTGAATCAAGATCATTGGGGAAGAATTCTTGCGTGTATTTGGTCATCTTGTTGGGCACACCTTCGGCCAAAATGCTCTTGCTGCCCGGCACGCGAATGCCATAGGCCAAAGCATCGCTCCAGCCATGATATGCGCCGCCCATTTTCACAATATTCTTGTTGCCGGTGGCCAAACGAGCCGCACGGCAAGCGGCCATGCAGGCCTCACTGCCAGAGTTGAGCATGCGGAACTTATCCACCGTGGGCACACTGTCGGCAATTTTTTTGCCCAGCTTGTATTCATACTCATGGAACAAACCCGTGGAAGGCCCGCAGGTATTGAGTACATCAAAGACTTGCTCACGCACGCTTTCGGGGTTGCTCCCCAACACCGTGGGACCACCAGCCTGCAAAAAATCCAAGTATTCGTTGCCGTCAATGTCAGTCAGGTGCGCGCCCTGTGCCTTGGTGAACACAAGGGGGAAGGGGTGGTTGAACGCCAAGTTATGTTGCACACCACCAGGAATGATGTTGCGCGCTTCTTCGATCATCGCCTTTGATTTTTGGCATTTTTCGCCGTAGTATTCTTTTTCATATTGCTTTAGGCGCTTGGGGCTGATGGAGTAAAGCGGCTTTTGAATCAGTTCGTCCAGCTGGCGGGTAACTTCCGCTGCGTCATGATATTCCGAAATGGCAAAACGAGTGTCCATGATATGTTTCTCCTTCATATATATTCTTTTCAATTATATCACGCTCGTTACCCAATTGCAAGCGATTTTTTCATGAATTTTGCAGCTTGGTTTTGGGGCTTGCAATTTATGCAAATTTATGCTATAATGAAGGGAGTTGAACAAAACAGGGGAGGGCTTTGCCATGGTGCGCAGCATGACCGGCTTTGGCCGCACAGAGCACGAAAGTGAACAATTCCGCATCACCTGCGAAATGAAAAGCGTGAACAGCCGCTACTTTGAGTTTTCGGTGCGGGTGCCGCGCAGCTGCGGCTTTTTGGAAGACCGACTGAAAAAGCTGGCCAACACGCAAGTTACCCGCGGCAAAGTGGAATGCTATGTTGGCGTGGAATTCCTAGGCGAAAGCCACGTGGAAGTCGCACTCAACGAGGTGCTGCTGGCGGGCTACCAAGCCGCCATTGAAGCCATGCAGACCAACCACGGCATTGCCAATGACATCACCGCAACGTCGCTGCTGCGCGTGCCGGACCTGCTGACCGTGCAGAAAAAAACCGTGGATGAAGAAGAAATCTGGGCGGCCGTGGAAGCCGTAGCGGCGCAAACCCTAGCGAAGTTCATCGCCATGCGTGAGCTTGAAGGCCAGCGCCTGCGCGATGATATTTTAGCGCGTGCCGATGAAATTCTTTCGCACGTAAGCTTCATCGAACAACGCGCACCCGAACTCACCGCGCAATACATGGAAAAACTGCGCACCAAAATGCAAGCGTTGCTGGAAACCACAACAATAGAGGAACAAAGCCTGCTGACAGAAGCCGCCATCTTCGCGGAAAAAACAGCGGTGGATGAAGAAACCGTGCGCCTGCGCAGCCATATGGATCAACTGCGCGACATGCTCGCCGGCGACGCCGCCGTTGGCCGCAAGCTGGACTTTTTGGTGCAGGAAATCAACCGCGAATGCAACACCATCGGCTCAAAAATCGGCGATGTGGACATCACCCGCCGCGTGGTGGACATGAAAAGCTGCGTGGAGAAAATCCGCGAACAAGTGCAGAACATTGAATAGTGCTTAGTGAGGAGCGGCGATGCAACGAATCGTAGTCATCGGCAATTCGGGCAGTGGCAAGTCTACCCTAGCACGGCGCATGAGTGCAATGCTCAACATGCCTGCCGTTCACCTCGATACCTTGCGCTTTGTGGAAAACGAAAGCTGGGTAAGCTAACCCGCGACCTGTAGGGGCGCGCATTGCGCGTCCGCTACCCAACACCCGCCATCAAAATCACGGACGACCAATGGTCGCCCCTACAGCAGGAGATTTTATGCAATTATTAAACATCGGCTTCGGCAACCTGCTGAATACCGCGCGGGTACTGGGCGCGTTTTCGCCCGAAAGCCAGCCCGTTCGCCGCATCATCCAAGAGGCCAAGGCGGGCTGCACGCTCATTGACGCCACGCATGGCCGCAAAACAAAATGCGTGCTGATGCTCGACAGCGGGCATGTGGTGATCAGCTATCTGCAACCCGAAATACTAGCCGCACGGCTCGGACAGGAGGTGACCGCAAATGGCGACTAAAGGCCTGCTCATTGTGCTCAGTGGACCGTCTGGCAGCGGCAAAGACAGCCTGCTGCAACAGGTCATTGCCAACGGTGAAGATATCGCATTGTCTGTTTCACTCACCACGCGTGACCCTCGACCAAGCGAGCTGGACGGTGTGCACTATCACTTCACAACCCATGAGCAATTTGAGCAAAAGCTGGCAAACGGCACGATTTTGGAGCATACCATATATAATGGACAATACTACGGCACACCCAAAGATGCCGTGGATGCACAGCTTGCAGCCGGCAAAACCGTGGTCCTCGAGATTGAGGTGGAGGGTGCCGCCAACATCGCCGCGCAATACCCCGACTGTGTGCGAGTGTTTTTGGTGCCACCAAGCTTGGCCGTGCTGCGCCAGCGCCTCATTGACCGCAAAACCAACACACCTGAGGACATCGAACGCCGCATCGCCATTGCCAAGCAAGAACTCACCCATGCACCTGGCTTTGACTATATCATTCGCAACTGCGTGCTGGCGGATGCCGCCACCGATTTTCAAGCGATTATCCAAGCCGAAAAGCTTAAAGATAAAAATATTTTACTAGAGGTAATGAACGATGCTTAATGTAGATGTGCGCCCCATTTTGAACAAGAACGTCAGCCGCTATTCGCTGGTGACCGCCGTGGCCAAACACGCGCGCAATCTGGTCAACGACGCCGAAGCTGACCGCCGCAGCCTGCCCACAAAGCCCGTGACACTGTCGCTAAATGACTTTTTGAACGATGATTATGCCGTGCTGGAATCAGAAGAAGCACGCAACGCATAATGCACTTGTTCGCAGCAGTGGCAGTGCAGGGGACGGCTTATCACTTTGATAAGGCGTTTGATTATGCTGTGCCAGCAAACCTGCAAGTGCAGCCCGGCATGCGGGTAACCGTGCCCTTTGGCACAGGCAAACCGCGTGTTGGTGTGGTGCTAGATTTGCACAACAATCCGCCTGCTGCCAAGGCCAAGGCAATCGCCAGTGTGCTGCCGGGCGAACCCTTGCCCGCAGACTTGGTTGCGCTCATTCCTTGGCTGAAAGAAACCACATTCTGCACGCTGTTTGAGGCCTATTGCGCCATGGTGCCCGCCGGGCTGCGTCATCAAATGCATGTGCTGTATTGCGCACTGCCGCCTGACGACTGCCCACCCGAAAGCCTGCTAGACGATCGCGAACTTGCGCTACTGCAAGCGTTGCGCCGTGCCCGCAATCCTTTTACCAAGCGTGAGGATTTGCTGAAAAAATGCAAGCTGCCCGCAGACTCCACTTTGCCGGAGCAGCTGGCCGAAAAGGGCTATTTTCTGCGGCAGACGGATGCTGTGCAGCAAAGCCAAGCGCGCACCAAAACAGTCTATGCATTGGCAAATGGCGAGCTGGGTCAGCTGACCCCAAAGCAACAACTGGTGGTAGACTTTCTGCGTGAAAACGGCGCGGCCAGCCTGCAAGAACTGTGCGGCTACTGCGCTGTGACGAGTGCCGTTGTACAGGCATTGGTGAAACGCGATGTGCTTGTAGGGGCGGCCATTGGCCGTCCGCTGGAAAACGGACGCGCAATGCGCGCCCCTACCATCGATCTCACGCCCCAGCAGCAAACCGCCTATGAGAATTTGCGCAGCCCGCAAAAAGCCACCGCATTGCTGTTTGGTGTCACTGGCTCGGGCAAAACCAGCGTGTATCTCAAGCTCATTGACGATGTTCTCACGCAGGGCAAAACAGCACTGGTGCTGGTGCCCGAAATTGCGCTGACCCCGCAAATGCTGGGCATTTTTAGCTCGCGCTATGGTGATGATGTCGTTTTGCTGCACAGTTCGCGCAGCGTGGGCGAGCGTACCGAGGCTTGGCAAAAGGCACGTGGCGGGCAGGCTTGCGTGGTGCTGGGCACCCGCAGCGCCGTGTTTGCGCCACTGCAAAACATCGGGCTGATCGTCTTGGACGAAGAGCACGAGCATACCTATAAGTCAGAGCAATCGCCGCGCTATCATGCGCGTGATGTGGCAAAGGCCCGCGCCAAACAACATGGCGCGCTACTGCTGCTGAGTTCCGCGACACCTTCAATCGAAAGCTATGCCAACGCAAAAGCCGGGCGATATCAACTGGAAGTGTTGCCTGCGCGCTTTGGCAATGCGCAGCTGCCGGAAGTCCGCACCATTGACCTGCTGAGCCAAGAAAACCTGCTGAGCCGCGAATTGCTAGCCGCACTGCAAGAGCACATCGCCGCAGGCCGCCAAGCCATTTTGCTGATGAATCGCCGCGGCTTTAGCACATACTTGACCTGCACCGGCTGCAAACAGGTGGTCACTTGTCCGCAGTGCAGCATCTCCTTGGCGTATCACCTATCTGTGCAGCGCATGTTGTGCCACTATTGCGGGCACACGCGCCCTGCACCCGATAACTGTCCCGACTGCGGCAAGCTCACCATGCGCTTTGGCGGCGCAGGCACACAAAAGCTGGTGGACGAACTCGAACGTCTGCTGCCTGATGCCAGAGTTGCCCGCCTAGACGCTGACTCCACCGCGCAAAAACATGCCAGAGAGGAAATCCTGGGCCAGTTTGCTGCACATGAGTTTGATATTCTCGTTGGCACACAGATGGTCGCGAAAGGCTTGAACTTCCCGAATGTGACGCTGGTTGGTGTGGTGAATATCGACCAACAGCTGTACTTTGACGACTATCGCGCGCTTGAGCGCAGCTTTGCGCTGCTGACCCAAGTGGCCGGCCGTGCAGGCAGGGGAGAGCAGCCCGGCGTGGCTTACATTCAAACCATTAACCCCTTCAACGAAGTGATTATGCAGGCCGCCAGCCAAGATTACCCAGCGTTCTTTGATAGTGAGCTGCGCATGCGAAAACTGATGACATATCCGCCCTACTGTGACTTATGCATGCTGGGCGTAACTGGCGAAAACGAGCAATTGGTCAAATCCGGCGCAAAATTTTTGCTGGACTTGGTGAAGCAATACCCCGGCGAAAAGATGATCGTGCTGGGCCCGATGCCTGCGCGGGTGAGCCGCGTGAACAAGAAGTACCGCTGGCGGCTGCTGCTGAAGTGCCGCAACAGCGCAAGCTTTCGCCGCATGGTTGGCGAAGTGCTCATCACTTTTGGCAAAGACAACAAATTTAGCGACGTAACGGCGTATGCCGACATGAACGCTGAGATTTAGGAGAATATATGGCAATCCGTAAAATCGTAAAGGGTGGCGACCCCATTTTGCGCCAAAAAAGTCGCCCGGTGGAGAAATTCGACCAGCGGCTGGCAATGCTGATTGACGACCTTGCGCACACCATGCGCGTGGCTGATGGCTGCGGCCTAGCTGCGGTGCAGGTGGGCGTGCTGCGCCGCGTGGCCGTCATCGACACTGGCGACGGGCTCATCGAGATGGTGAACCCCGAGGTGATTGGCCACAGCGGCCGCCAGCGGCAAGAAGAGGGCTGCCTATCTTTCCCCGGCGAGCGTGCGCACACCATTCGCCCCATGGTGGTGAAAATCAAGGCGCAAAACCGCCACGGCAAGTGGTTCATCTTCAAGGCCAGCGACCTGAAAGCGCGGGCATTTTTGCACGAGGTTGACCACATGGATGGCATCGTGTTTAAGGACAGGGTGCGGGGCTAGGTTGATGAAAACGTCGCTTCGCTGTGGTCTATTCTGGTTGCATGAAGAGGATTTTATTCAATTTTCAAGGTGCATGTGATCGGGGTTTGGCAGAGCTCTTGCCGGTTAGTTTTGCAGTGTAGCTTGTGGTGCAAAAAACCATCTCGAAGAGCGTTTTTTCGCGCCCGCAGTGGCCCGCTTGCTAACGACCCCCTCCATATAATCTTACAAAACACCCTTTTCTGCGCACTTTTT
>Ga0131853_10003973_pt1 | contig 26511 bp, 40 predicted proteins | sample TergutLab28metaG_FD_92764 | JGI IMG/M metagenome (GOLD analysis project Ga0131853, IMG submission 92764) | Labiotermes labralis P1 segment gut microbial communities from Petit-Saut dam, French Guiana - Lab288 P1 (version 2) (version 2) | ecosystem: Host-associated > Arthropoda: Insects >... | reverse complement strand
GAGCGTGGTGTTAATGAAGGCGTCAATGAAGAAGGCATTGTTCGTATGATACACCGCAGTCCACGTACGAGTACGCGAAGAATTGCAAGACGTCTTCGTGTTCGCCACAAAAGTGCGGAGAACACCGCCTGCAGAGGGCATGTATCCATACCACGTGCAGCGAGTGCATCACCTCCGAACTGGAGAATTTGGTGAGAGGCTGAACATTTGCAAGTGGCTCAATGGTAGTTGCCAGTTGCATCGTTACATCATGGTAAGAGACGAAGTGCAATTTAATCGCGACGATGTCAATAATACACACAATTCTCATGTGTGGGGAGATGCAAATCCCCACGCCAGTGTTGAAAGCAACTTTCAACAACGCTTCAGTGTCGGTGTGTGGTGTGCAGATCTGGAGGATTAGGTGAAAGATCCATTCATCTTGGAGGGTCGTCTTACAAGATAGGCGTACATCAGAAATCTACAGGAGGAGTTGCCCCAAAATTTTAGGATGTGCCTTTGGATAAACGAAGTCGTATATATTTCCAATACGACGGAGCTCCTCCTCAATCTTCACGCGAAGTTACAAATTTCATGAACTATCGTTTCCCCCGGGCGATGGATCGGATGTTGCGGCCCCACCATAGGACAGCCAGGTCTCTAGATTTAAGCCCAATGAATTATTGTGTGTGGGGATGGATAAAATACTAGGTTACAGTGGGAAGTTGGAAACGCGAGATGTGTTGCTCGGTCATATTCTTGATGCCGCTGATCACATCAGAAACAGCCAGCTGAAGCTGCTACGTGCTACCCGCGCGGTTCACAACCGAGCGGCAGCCTGTGTTGTGGTCGGCGGTGGCATTTCGGAAAATCAGCTTTAAGCGTTAATAAATTCAAATTAAATGTAATATCGCGAAGTTAACTTTATATTCATATTTTAAATGTATAATGTATTTTGCTGGTTTATTATTTTGTTCCGTTTATTGTCAGTAATCATTACCTTCTATTTTCAGTTTCAAACGGTCATAACAACTTTACCGTCCAAAATCGGACACATGCTTATATTAACTTTTTTGATCACAAAGACCTAGGAATTCGTCTCCTGCACTTACGCCCTAAAGTCGTGAAATACCCTCTACATACATATATACATATATTTTTACACATATATATCTACACATATACAGTTACATGAAAGTACACATAAAAAAATACGTAATATACAAATACACATATACAAACAATCACACATATTCACACATACATACACACATATACAAATACATACGTACAAAAATATGTGGGTACGTAAACACTTACAAACCTATATACATATAAATTTATGTATTTAAATACACAAAAATATACATATATACCTACACACGTACATAAATACATACAAAAATGAATACATCCACACTTACGCACATAAATTCACACATACACACATACATACATGCACACATACATATATATGAACATATACACATCGTAAATACATACATACATTCATACATAAATACACACATACATACATAAATACACACACACATACACATACATGCATATAAACATATATACATTTATTCTTACATATATAGTTATAAACATGCATACATATATAATTACAAACACATATACTTACATACATACTTAAACATATAAAACATTCATACATATGTTTACATAAATACACACCTACACACACACGCGCTATTTAAATACACACACAAATAAATATATATATAAACACATACATACGTACATACACAAATACATACGCTCATACATAAATTAACACACATAAAAATACACATAGTTATAAATACAGAAATACACATTACAAATAAACTACACATATACACATAAGCCTACATACATACATATATATACACATAAATACACACCCACGCATACATACATAAATATATTGTTACAAACAAAGATACAAATACACACATACATTCACACGTAAATACACACAATTACATACATACAAAAACACGTACTAAAATATACATACATCCATACATACATCCTTCAATACATACGTACAGACATACATACATACATATATACAAACATACAAACATACATACATATGTAACCACATATATACACACATAAATACTAACATATATACACACATATACAAACGAATAAATACATACATATGTAAAACATACACACATACATACATACATAAACACATAATACAAAAACACACATATAAACATGCACATACACACCTAAATACTCAAAATTTATTAATACATACACGCATAGTACATTCATTACTACATACAAACATACGTATACATACACACGTACATACATAAATACATACGTACAAACATATACACATACATGCATACAAACAAATATACGTACTTAAAAACACAATATACGTAAATATATGTACATACATATATATATACATACACAAGTATATACATACAAACATACATACCCCATAAATACACACATCCAAACATAATAAATACATACATATACATAAATGGATACACAGATATGAAAACAAAGATAATTACACATAATATATTTATATACATACATACAAGTTTACATAATTCATTCTTACATAAATACATACATAGAAACTTACATATAAACATACATTCACTCATACATATATACATATAAACACACCTAAATTCACAAACAATATACAGAAATACATATACGTAAATACACATAAGTACACACATATTTACAGACACATAATACATACACAATTAGACACATATTCATATACACATACGTACATAAATACACATACGTATATACATTAATATATACATACTTGTATACATACGTCTATGCATATGTATATAAACACATATATAAGTGCATACACAATTACATGGTTAAATATTTACATACATAGACACATTACACATGAATTCATATACACATACACTCACGTACATATGAACGTACATACACACGTACATTCATATGTACATACACCCATACATACATACATAGATAACACATATATGTATACACATACATACATAAATAAATAAATTCTTTTCCAAAAATCACATACGTACATAAGTAAATATAAACATACATAACTATATACATAACTACACACATAAGTACACACATACACACGCATATATATGTAAATACATTGGTACCTTATTACACATATAAAAACCCACGCATACATTCACACATACATACACAAATACGTACGTTACACAAAAACATACACATAAATACATGCATACAAAAATACGTACATACGGAAGCTGGCGAAATGGCGGAAGACACATTTCGGCGTATACACAGTGCGCTAGGAAACATAATGTATGTAACGAATAAAAGCAAACATGTCAAGAACGAATGGAAAAGGATGATCTTGGAGTCAGTAAGCACACTTAGGAATATATTTCATACCCTAAAGAATGAAATGTTGGAGAAAACAGCACGCAACAAGAACTGGAAACATATGTAAAAGAGGCAAAGAAAGAACTACAAGCTTACAGAGACGCACGCACAACGACACCAGTGGCGCCATCTGTTGTGAGGACAGAGAAATCGGAAACATCCATGACTGATGAGCAGCGCCAACCTACCGACGGAAAAGTGAAATCCTACTCTGACTTAGCTGCTGGGCGTGAAAACAACAGGAAATATAAGATAACAATATGATCAAAAGGGAGTCACACGTCGGAAAATATGAAAGAGCCAATTAAGAAAATAATAAACCGAACGGAAATGAAAGTATGTATCATCACGTTTAAAGCACTACAAGATGGAAGAATCCTGATTTAAGTGGGCAGTAAAGAAGAACGAGAGAGAATAAGTAACAGAATTATTGAAAATTGTGGAGAGGAGCTTAAAGTCAAGGTACAGGAAAGAAGAAACCCAAGATTAGTAATACACACCATCCCAGAAGAAGTCACAATGGAAAATGCAACAAATGTAATTCTACAACAAACCTCGGACACACAGCTGGACGAGGGCGACCTACAAGATAAGTGCATCTATAGAACGAAAAGAAACCTAAGGAACTTGGTAATCGAAGTAATCCCCCACGCGCGGAAGCTGATAATGAACACCAGGATAAAAATAGAATGGGTTATCTGCAAAGCAGCTGACTATATACAAATCAGCAGATGCTTTAAATGTAGCAGGTATAATCACAGATTTGCAGACTGCAGAGGCGAGGAGACATGTCCTCCATGTACAGGAAAACATAAATTAGGGGAATGCACATCGTCGCAAAATGACTACAAATATATAAACTGTATGACATACAACAAATACAATCCGAGGAAAACAATCTGTATAAACCACTCCTCACTCGACAAGCAATGCGCAAGCCTGCAAGCACAATTAAAGAAACACGAACAAAACACCAACTAATAACATGGCTGCAGCAATTATTAAGTGCTATCAAATAAATCTGCAACACACCAAAACGGCATCAGATAACCTAATGGGATTGACAGAAAAGAAAGAAATAGATGTGGTCTACATACAGGAACCATATACAATCCGCGACAAAATAGTAGGAATCACAAAATTTATAGGTTTACTTCGTCTATAGGAAGGACCCGAGCAGTTACAGTAGTCATTAAAAATCAAATAGACTCCCTCCTCATACAAGAAGCAACTGACAAGGATACGGTAGTGATAGAAATCACACTAGGAAATTTAAATTTTACTCGGTGAATATGCACTTGGACATTACTGAAGAAATGGACAAGACTATTGAAACGTTAAACGACATACTGCGAATCACCAATACACGAGGTACACTTATAACGATGGACAGCAACCAACGGAAAAAGCAAAACCTGCAAGAGTTTCTAATATCAAAACAACTATTCATAATGAACGAAGACAGTGAGATGAACACATTCCAAGGCAGCAGAAGATCCAGTAATATAGATTTGACAATTTGCAATAAAAAACTACTGAGTGAAGTGCAGGAGTGGAAAAATAGCGAAGAGGAAAGCTGTTCGGATCATAGAATAATTCAGTTTTCTCTAGGACAATATAATACCCAACTAAAAGAAACAACTTTTAATCTAAAAAATATATAATCAAGGTTGAGAACCACAAAAAATTCGAAACATTAATAACACAAGAAATGGCTAAACAGATGTGTGGAACCAGGTGGGAAGAAGAAAAGAGAGCACTAGACAAGTATATAACTTTACGAATCGCGAACACAGAAGACATGGAAGACATGTCTTCTGTGTTCACATTCAGTGACGCATTGACGGCGGCGTGCGACAAATCATTCAAGAAAGCCAGAACACCTACCAAAACACAAAAACACAGAACAGTACCCTGGTGGACAGAAGACTTAACAGTGGCAAGGAAGCGGGTAAATGCATTCGGAAGGAAATACCAAAGAACAAAGAGCTATAACAAAACACGTGAACAGCGAAAAATTGAATATCAAGCACAAAAAGCTCAAAACAAGCAAGAATAAAAAAACGCTAAAATACAGTCTTGTAAGCAATACTGTAACAAGACACTATCCACAAATCCTTGGAACATAGTGTACAAATCAGCAGCAGGAAAGTTACGCAGTAACCAAATAATGACAAATCTGCAAAAGAATGGGGGATCACAAAGAGAAGGCCTACGAGAAACACTAGAGTGCACACTAGAATATCTTATTCATAAGGACGATCAATCAGAAGAGAATGAGTACCTCAAACAAATAAGGAAATCAATAGAAGAAACAATAGAAGCAGTAGACGACAGGAATTTTACAACAGAAGAAATCAGGCAAGTAATAAAAAACATATACTACAAGAAAGCAACAGGAGAAGACGGCATCACAAGCAAAATTTTACTGTGGACTTTTGAAAGATTTCCTTTAAATCTGACGTCAATATATAACGGCTGTTAAGGCGAGTGATGCTTCCCCAAAAGATGGAAGAGGGCCAGAATTATCTTCCAACAAAACCAGGAAAGAAAACTGCAACGACGCGTCTAAATACCGGCCAAAAATTCTGCTAAATACCGGAGGGAAGGTCATGAGAAACTGATAATAAACAGAATGATGCATTTTTTACAACAAAGAATTACTGAATTAAAACCAATTTTGGTTCACACAACAAAAAGGGAAATCATACTCACACATATATACATACACATATAAAAACACACATATATTCACACATAAATAAAAATATACAAACACACATACATAAACACATACATACACATATAAAAACACACATATATTCACATCAGTACAAACATACAAACACACATACATACGTTCAAACAAACGTACGTACATAAATCATTCATACATTTACAAGTACATAAATACTTATATATAAACATACGTACAAACAAACATACATAATAACATACTTGTATATATACATATATAACTATATATAAACGTAAATATAAATATAAACACACATACATATATTCAAACATACATACTTTCAAACATACATATACACACTCAAATATACATACATAAAAATATACACACATATAAATATATACAAAAAATGATACACAAAAACATACACACATACGAACATTCTTAATTAGGTACATACATACACACATACATAAACACACATATACATAAATACCCTCATACATAAAACCACACATAAAAAACGAACATACATGTATGCATACAAATATATGTAATTCATAAATTCATAATACAAACACACAGATAAACACATACATACACACATACTTACAAACATACAATGTAAACATACATTCATATATACATGTATACAAATATATATAAGTACATATATACATAAATAAATATTTATGTAAACACATGCTTACATACATAAATAAATATAAACTTACATATATACATACGTAAACATAAATACATACATATATGAAAACACATTAATTACACATGTACATATACATAAATACGTACATACATACAAATATACATAAACACATACATATTTATACATGCATACGTACATACATACGTACATACATACAAACATACGTATATACATACATTCATAAATATATACATAAATAAACACATTCATAAAAGTGTACGTACAAAATTATATAAAAAATATATGCAAATATAGTAATACATACGTACATTAATACACACATAAACATAAATAACTACATACACACATATGTACACGCATACATTGACACACATACACAATATATGAGTAAACACATATATACATGAATAAATATATACGCACATACGTAAAAAAATACATACATCAAATAGACATACTTACATAGATACATACACACATATATACACACATAAAAACATACATACACTAATACGTATAAATATACACAATTACATATATATGTACGTATATTCATGAATAAGAATATAAAAAATAGATACACACATACTTACATTCAATCCTACATACATACACACATATATATGCACACATAAATACACACTTACAAAATTATTACCTATTACACATACGTACATACATGCATACTTCCATAAATACACATGTACACAGCTTAACAAACATTCATTTTTACATATGAAAACACATACATTACATACATACATACATACATACAAACATACACAAATATACCTACATAAATACACACATAAGTGTATATACATTCACACACATATTCATATATACATATATAAATACATAAATAAATATATATATACATATATTAAAAATAAATTATACATATATTTTACATACAAATATACATACTTATGTACAATCATATCTGCATACACATATGTACACGCATACATAATTACATAGACAATTGTTTACATAAAATTACATATGCATAAATAAATACATTGACGTTTATAGACACACATAAGTATATATATGCACACCTAACTGCATATATAGATTCATACATAAATACATTCTTACTTAAATAAATATATACATAAATATACACACATATACATACATATATATCCATACACATATAAACACTGAAAAATACCTTCCTACATACATATATACATAAACGCACATACATTCTCAAACATATTCGCACATACGTACATATATACGTAAATATATGTAAATGCATATATAGATAAACACATACAATCATACATAAAAACTTACGTACATTGTACATAAAAATTGTGTACATATCTATATTGACACAAACTCGAATACACACCAACACACATGCTTAAATAGATATATAAATTCATCTATTCTCACAATCATACACACATACATATGTACGAATATAATAATACAAACATAAACATGCATGCATAGATCTATACATACATACATACATACACACACTCATACATTCGTACTTACAAAGATACACATAAACATAAATATACATACAAAAGACATAAATTCTTACGCACAAACAAATACATAAATACATAGTAACAACACACACATTTATTAACCATAAATATATTCGTTCACACACTTGCATAATAAAAATATATATACATAAAAAACACACATACATATACATAAAATTTCATATTTAATTTCATATACAAATAAGTACATAAATGTATACTTACATATATATACAGTCACATAAACACATACATGCACATTCTGATACGCAATTATATATACATATAAACACACACATAAACACATACGTACACACATACATACACACATATACATATATAAACACAAACATCTCTTCTACCATTCATAAACACATACGCGAGTTCATAAACATATATTTTTATACATTCATGTATACATAACACCCATCCGTTCGCAACACACATAAATACAAATATAAATACATAAAAACATACTCATTTATACATATACATGTATACAATTATGCACACAAATAACTCCATATATAATAAATACTTACATAAACACATAAACTTCTATAATACATACATACACACATCCACACACACATACATACATTCATTCATTCATACATACATACACACATCCATACATATATTCATACATGCACAAATAAATAATACTTTTATAAATGGATAAACACATACATATATATTCGTTCATACATACATACATATATACCCACTCAAATATACATATATAAATGTAAACTTATATACACACATAATATATAAATATATACATAACTATATACATACTTAATATAAGTATGTATTCATATATATTTATATATACACACAGAAACACATAAAACGCACAAACGAAACTTGTACATATCTACATACACACATATAAATATACATACACATATACATGCACGAATACGTGCGTACACGCATAGATATTTACAACCAGACACATACTTGCAAGTATATATATGTCAATGCTTACATATTTACACACATAGGTACACTACATTAAATATTTATTTAAATGCATTCACACAAATAATTATATAATACACCTACGTAAACCCATACATTTATACTTACATACCTACACACTTACATTCATACATACATACATAAACATATACACATACTTACATAAATATATACATAGGGAAATACACATACATAAATACATACACACATACGTACGTACGTTCATACACATATAATACATCATAATGCATACATATATAAACACGTTTCTACATATGTACATCGAAACGTATATAAAATAATGCATACATATATAAAAGGTGCATAATTAATACAACTAATACACGTACCAATATACATACATAAGTACGTACATGCATACAAACAAACACAAACACTTAATTCATCCTTACATATGTATATATATATTTATTCTCTTATATACAAACATTTAAAAATATATTCACATATATTTACATACATACACGTACACTCATACACATATTTATATTCATACCTAGTTACATACATACATCCATACACACATACAAAACACAAATATGTTCAAACATTCTTACACGCATAATTACATACTTAATTCAGACAAACATACTTTCGTACCTACAAACATATATACATACAAACATACATACATGCATAATACATAGAGAGTTATATACATAATACATACATTAAAACATATATATTTATATACATATAGATATACGCATATATATACATACTTATAAACATACATTCGTACAAACATAAATACATAGATACATACTGACAAACATATATGCATAAATACACATACACACACAAAATAAATACATACATGTATTCATACAAATATATATATATATACATACACTTACTTTCATACATACATATATACACATACATACATACACATACATATAAACATATATTAAATCATACACACATACATAGAAACATACTTACAAACCTATATTCACACATACATACCACATACATACGTACACAAGCAAGTACCTACATACGTACATGCATACATGCATACATGCATACACACAATACGTAAATACATTCGTACATCCATACACACATTCATATAACCATATATACATACACACATACATACATAACACATACACACATATGTACACACATACATACACACTTTCATACAGACGTCCGTACATACACACATGATGATAGGCAAAATGCCCGTCGAAGTGACATGAAGCATCGATGACTCTTCAACTGAATAGTTAATACAACAGACCAGAGCGGAATCATGAGGAATGAGCTAAAAAAATAAATATATATATGGAACAGTAAGTACACTGTGAAATTTGTTTGCCAAAATGAAGGCAATGTTAGAAGAAGGAAAAAGACAAAAACCCAAAAGGAAAAAGACATCTAAACTATGATTTCACATCTAGAAATATGCACGAGGGCCAACACAATGGGATGAATAGGGACATCTTGTGACCGTGAGAGGTAACATCCAACTACATTCAATAGACAGGTGCTGCCACCCCGCAACTATCCACAAAAACTATATTCAGAATTAGTAACACGGAAGGAAGGAAAGAAATTTAAGCTAATCATCAGATAAAGGGGTAACCAACCCCTGTCAAAATTATGAGTCTCCAATAGACAAAGGGGAACCCAACTGAAATAATGGTCGGGATCACATAACGTAGACCCCTGAAAGACGGAAGAATGATAATATAGGCAGGTAGTAAGAAGGACATGGAAACACTGGAGAAAAATTTGGGCAAAATTGCGGAAAAGTACTGGTAGTAAATATCCAGATACTACAAAAGCCAAGGGTAGTGTTGATCAGCATTCCTAATGACACATCGCTGGAAAACGTTAGACAAATCATAACGCAGCAAAATCCACAATTGAGCTTAAAGGACCTAATAATGGAACCAAAATTCTGTTATACTTCAAAGAAGGGGACAAGAAATCCGATAATTGAAGTAGAATCGGGAACCCGAAATAAGCTACTGCACACCAAAGTTACAATTGGATGGACAATATGTAAAATAGACGACTATATAGTAGGTAAACGACGCTTCCGCTGCAGCCGTTATAATCATAAACATAGAGAATGTAGGGGGGACGAAACATGTCCCCTATGCGCAAGAAATCACAGGCTAAGCATATATAAATCCTCCACATTAGAATACAAATGCATGAAATCTCTGGTTTATAATAAGCACCACCCAGCAAACCAATTGGACATAGCACACTCCTCCTTCGACAAGAAATGCCCCAATCTGATAGCAGTGCAAGAAAAATACAAGAAAAACACAGGCTACTAAGCAGACGACAACACCAAACCAAACACCAAGACGAAATATGGCAACACGATACCATCCACACATTGAATGTAACCAAGTTAACCTTCAACACTCTAGAGCAGCTACGGACAATTCAGTGGAGATATTGTCTACAGAATAAACAGAGATTACTTTCATTCAAGAACCTTACCTCTCTCAAAATAAATAAAAGGGAATAACCAATGGATACAGAACGTACACCCATGGAGAGGGGAAAAGCAGGGCAGCAATAATAATATGAAACGACACAATAGACGCCCTTCTCATAACACAATTCTCTGATAACGACACAGCACTCTTAGAAATAAACAAAGGACGCAAAATATTCTATGCATCTAGCGTCTACATGGATTAAAACGATCCGATAGAAAACAATTTAAAATCACTAGAACATGTACTAGACTTCACCAAAGGAGCGAAACTCATTGTGGCAATGGATAGTAACGCTAGGTCCACATCATGGCACGATACTACAACAAACAACAGGGGAAAAACGCTAGAGGAGTTTATCGCGGGCAATCAGCTATATATCATAAACGAAGATAGTCCAAGGAAAACTTTTCAAAGCAGCAGAGGGACAAGTAACATAGACCTAACCATTGTTAACAACTCGATGCTAGCAGCCGTTACACATTGGGATATCGTAGAAAAAGAAAGTGTATCAGACCATAAAAATTTTAAATTTGGCATTAATTTTGAAAGGGACAGTACAAACATAAGCAAAACCTCAGAACTACGGTACATAATAAGAAAACAACAGAACACAGAATTTTACAAAAATCTCTTTATCATGATCTCTGAAACTTCCAAATAATGTATATTGGAGAAAGCGCGAACGACATGGACGAGAAACTATACGCAATATAAACAGGACAATTAGATACAGGACTAATCATACAGAAGTTCGACGAAAGAGTAGAGACAACTTGCAGGGAAATACGCAAACACTTAAATAAACCCAACTCAAAAGCAAGGGCAGGTCAGTGCCCTGGCGAACGGTTGCTCTTAAATTAATGCGGAAAAGAAGAAAGGCTCTTAGAAGACTGTAAAAGAGGACAAAGAATAAAAATGACCTAAGGGAAAGCAGAAGGACCCTATAAGTCATAGCAACGGCAGCGTACCAAAGAGCTATAAAGAAAGAGAAAACAAACTCTTGGAAACAACACTGCATAGCAACATCATCGACTAACCCATGGAACGAGGTATACAAACTAGCATCAGGCAAAACAAGAAACAAGGCAACGATGACAGCACTACCAAAACCAGATGACCAAACAATAATAGATATGACAGAAACGCTCGCATTAATGCTAGACCAACTCATTCCGGAAGATAATCCCCAAGACGACACAGACTATCACAGAGTAATGAGAAGACTTACAGAACAAACAATTGACACCCCATGACGACAAAGTATTTACTCAAGACGAAGTCAAGCAGAAAATCGAAGGATTTAAACCGAAGAAAGCGTCAGGGCCGGACGGCATTAGTGGTGGAGTAACACAACTAGTACACAAAGGGATACCCAAAACAATGGCGGCTATGTACAATGAATTTCTAAAAACTGGGTGCTTCCCCGCCAACTGAAAAACAGCGAGGATTCTTCCAATCACTAAAACAGGCTGAGAAGATAGCATAGACCCGACAAAATATCGACCAATTAGCTTGAGTAACACGGTAGGCAAGGTAATAGAAAAACTTTAATTTAAAGAATAATTCACCATCTACACAAAATTGAATTCCTCAATGAAAATCAATACGGATTCACCCCACAAAAGAACACAATGGGTGCAGGAATGGAGGCAAGAAAATTTACAGAACCACAATTAGAGAAAAGGAGAGTAGTAATTATGGCTAGCCTAGATACAAAAGGAGCCTTCGACTAGGCCTGGTGGCCAGCAATACTGAAAGGGCTGCGAGAAGCAAAGTGCCCCCGAAGTCTTTACTACCTTACGCAGGGTTACTTAAAGGAAAGAAAAGCGGTCATAAGAACAAATAGCTTCAATATAGAAAAGAGTATAACTAAAGTGTGTCCGCAAGGGTTATGCTGCCGCCCAGGGTTTTGGAACATAAAATATAGCCCACTACTCAACCTTAGATACACGAAACACCAACATTATTAGCTTTCGCGTAAGACTCGTCAATAATGGTAGAAGGAGAATCAATAGGAGAAGCAGAAAATTTTTCTAACATTGAACTAAACAAAATTGCGGAGAGGGCGGCAGATAACAAAATTAGATTTAACGAAGGAAAATAAAAAAATGTTAATGTCTAGGAGAAAACGAAAGAACAAAAAGAAATTACTATATACTTGAACAACAAACCAATTCCGCAAATGAATAGACTTAAGTATTTTTTTGGGTATAATATATGAAAAGAAACTTACATTTAAGGAACACATAAACAACACGGCTAATAAATATACGAAATTGATATTCTCGCTGTCTAAAGGAGCGAAGCTAAATTGGGGCTTAAATCAAAAAGCCCTAAAAAATTATATACATAGGAGGAATATTACCAATACTCCTGTACGGCGCTCCAATATGGGTGAAGGCCATGAAAATAGAAAGCCACAAGTCCAAGCTAATAAGAGTGCAAAGAATAATAAACATAAATATGGCAAAGGCTTACCGCACGTTATCAAATGAAGCGCCTTGCATACTAACATGAAAGACACCCATAGCCATAAAAATAGAACAAGCAACACAACTCTACCAACTCACAAAGGGCATCACAAATATAGAAGAGAAGGTAGACACAAACATGGGAGTTAAACACTGGCTAAACCCCGCCGACACGATAATATATATACTTGAAGAAAACGACGAGAGGAGCCCGATACAAATATTTACTGACGGCAGTAATTCAGAGAAAGGGGCAGGTGCAGTTATAGCTATATTCGAATCTGGCCACCACATAAAAAACCTCCATTCCAGGTTAAATAAGAGCTGAACTAACAACAAGGCAGAGCAATTAGCGATACTGAAGCCCTAAATTACAATGAAAGCATGCAAACAAGGGAAACGTTAGCTACATTATACATGGATAGGCAAAGGACACTGGACGGTCTGCGGAACAGCAATATCCACATATATATTATAGAGGAAATAAGGAAGAAATTGGAAAAGATGAAAAAACTTGGAAATAAAACTTCAATGGGTTAAAGCACATGCAGTGATAACAGGGAACGAATTAGCAGACACACTGGCAAAGAAGGCAGCCGCAAACAAAAACATCATGAAAGCTACACAAGAGCCCCTAAAAGTGTGGTCTTAAGCGGAATTTTAATAAGAGTGTGGCGAAATGGCAAAGCGAATGGACACAACCTACAAAAGGCAGAACTACAAAAGAATTCTTCCCTGACGTAACTGAAAGGCTAAAAATGAAAATAAATAGAATACAAAATTTCACAACCATGGTCACAGGCCATGGAAAAATAAATTCATATTTACGCAGTTTCAAAATATTAGAAGTGCCGACATAAACCTGCGGCACCAGAGATCAGAATATAGATCACATACTGTTTGAATGCGAACTGCTAAACAAAGAGAGGCAATTTTAAAAGAGGCAATAGTAAAGGCAAACGACTGGCCAACCAGAAAAGGGAACTGTTAAGGAAATACTATAAAGAATTTAAACAATTTACCATTAAAATACCATTTGACGAAATAAATGTACAACAAATCAGACGTAAGGATAATTGTAAGATCACCTAACCTAATTGCATACAACAAACCTGTAACGTAAAGTTACTGGTATAGGTGTAGAGAGAAAAGAGAGATAGTCAAGCATCAACAAATGCGGTAACGAAATGAATGTAAAGATTGTCTCATAGCTGTAAAGATAACCGAGAGATTGTTATACCCATACAATATAAAACAATCAAAGGAAAGTAAAAATCGTAGTATAGCATAGTAGATTACAGTATAGTAGAGAATATTTTTGTAGAGTGTAGTATAGTATAGATCAGTGGAGTATAACATAGTATTAGTAACAAAGAACACTGTAAGATAGTTAATCCTTAATATATACACTAATCAAACGAAAGTAAAGCTCATACGATAGTTACAAAGAGATATGTACGATTTTTAAACCTTGCCAAATATAACAACCAAAGCTTCCAGAAAAATTGCAAAGAGATCTGTAAAAAAAATGTTAAAACTTACAATATACAACAATCAAAAGGAATTTAAAGCCTGTAAAGTTTGCAATTAATATTGTAAGATGGTAAAAACAAGTTATATAGAACAATCAAAGAAATGTAAAGCTTGTAGTAATGGAGTAAGCTATAAACAATACAAATTATACATACATATATAAAGACATACACAAACATGCATATGTACATACAAACATACATACGTACATACATACACAGTATTTTCATACATACATACAAACATACTTTCAAGCATACATACAATATTCATTCATATATACATTTATATACTACAATACATATAAACACAAGCACAAATATACACGTACATACACACAGATAAATACAAACATACATATTTTTATACATACATATATATATACACCCCTAAGTACACACAAACCTAAACACATAAAAAATTTATATATACATAAACACATAAATACGTACATATATATATATATATATACGTACACACATACACTTATATACATACACATACACACATCCATGCAATCATACAAACAACCATGCGTACATATTTAAATACATATATACAAGTACACACACATACATGCATGCATACATAAGTACATGTTTACATATATGCATACATAGATACAATACACATAAATACATAAACACATACATACACAGATATATAAACACTTATATACATACACATATTCATACATACACACATATACATATAAACAAATAAATAAATACACATATACATATACATAAATACATACATAATTACATACATATATATACATGCACAATATATACATTCATAAGTATATAAATACATACATACATACATACATATAATCATATATACATACAAGGTACGTACATAATTACACATATACATGCACACAAACCTACATAAACACACACATACATTCATACATACACATAAGCATACAAACACACACACACATTAACACATACATACACACATACTTCCGTACATATATATATATATGCATACAAACATGCATACATATATACATATGTACATACGTACATATATATACATACAAACATACATACGTACGTACATAAATATATACATACATAACACATAAACACATACAAATGTGCATACATACATAAGAAATCACTTACAAATCGCGGAAAATGAACCCCGTACTTTAGGATTATAGACCGACAGCAGAATTAATATTTACTCCCCGAAGAATACAAGCAAATATAATTTGTTTATTGAAGAATTCAGGAATAGGCTAATTAACCTCCGAAGAGATAAATAGACGACGGAGATCTCGTAGTTTAAGACTCACGCAGGTAACCTTGGTAACGAACGACCTGACCACTTAGCCAAAGGCGCAGGTAACGTCAAAGATATTCCAGTCGGCTTCGACAGAATTCCCAAGACCACCCAATAGAATGAACTTTAGAAGAAACCACACTTAAATGGCAAGAAGAATGGGAAATGTGCAATAAGTCTGATGTAACTAAACATTACTTGCCAAACGTACGGGCTAGGATTCATGGCCGAATAAAAAGAAACGCGAAATTGACGGCAGTAATAACTAGTCTTGTTAAAACCAAGTCGTACCTGTACAGATTTAAAATATCGGATAACGCAACGTGCTCCTTAAACACGGCGGATCAAACTGTAGACCAAATTCTCAAAAAATTGCACAAGCCATTAAAAAAAGAGACTAACTGAAGCAGGAATTTCTAAAAGTGAAGTTGTCCAGTTAGCAAAAAGAAGTTAAAAATTAAACATTTGAAACAATAATTCTAATTTTCAAAACAAAGAGATATTTAATATTAGTTACAATAAATTTATTGCAACTATAAGTTTTATAATTCTGTGAAATAGACCCAAAGTGAAATAAGCTATATATTTATTATAGAAAAGTAATAGCAATACATAAACTGTAAAGGATATGCCGCATAAAAAAAGTAAACATCGGCACTTCCTACCATGCAAGTGATGGGGAATGCTTATATTATAAATAAAAAAATATATACAACTTACACACATACAAAAAAGAAATACATAAACACAAAAAATACACATACACACATACATAAATTCATACTTACGTACATAAAAAATACATATACAAACATATATACTCACATTCATAATAACTCAAATAAATACATACACACAACCATACATATATACACATGTATACATACATAAACAAATAACATACGCCATATATAAAGACATATATAAATACACAAACACACATATACAATCATTCATACGTACTTACATGCAAACATACATGGATATATACATATAAACCGATATACATAAATACATACATAAATAAGTACATAAATACACACATATATGAATATACACATTCATATGTGTACATTTGTACATATAAACACATACATAATAAATAATTAAGAACATCCTTATACACATAAAAAATTACACATATATTCACAAACATGCATACTAAACTACATACATACACAAACAAACATGTATACATATATATACACTCATAAGCATAAAAAACATACATATTTACTTGCATACAAATACACACATTTCCGTACAAATATTTTTAAACACGTACATATATAAATAAATAAATACATACATATATACAAACATACACACATATATATAAATAATTAGATACAGGGGTAAAAACACACATACAAACAAACATAAAAAAATACATGCATAGAAACACACGCTAACATACCGAAACGCATATACCAAAACCACACATACATATATAAACCCATAAATATTTGCATACCTACATACATACTTACATACATAAATACACATATACCCACGTACATAATTAAATATGGATATACATACATAAATTACACAAACATAATTATATTCATATATAAAAATATACACACGTACATACACACATACATACATAAATCCATACGTACACACAAATAAAAATACACACACACACACATACTTATATAATTACATACATACAAAAACAAACATACATAAATACCTACAAAAAGACAAATTCATATATATATATAAATATACACATATACACGTATATACATAAATACATTAATACATATAAATTTACATGTATATAAAATACACAGGTACACACACATATGTACATAAAAAATACATAATATAAAAACACATACAAACACACACATACGTGCACGCATATATAAACACATACATTTACACTTGCACACATATGCATGTATACACATACAAATATATGTATATAAACAAACACAAAAACCTACATATATATATACACACAAACTGAAACACATAAATAAGTATGTACATAAATACGTACATATATACACGCATATATTCACAAATATATACACACGTTCACACATATATTAACACATAAATACACACTTAAAAATGTACACAAATACCCCCAAACTTACATACAAACCTACATAAGTACATACATGTACATACATAAATACATATATTTTTACATACATACGGAAAAATTTATATATAAAACACTTGCACACTAGTACATATATACATACGTAGATACCTACATACAATTTCTCACATATATACAACATACATACATATGCAATTCTTATATACATGTGTACATACACACATATATTCATACATACATGCTTAAATATATATAAATATATACATTCAAACATATAAATATACGTACAAACATATTTTCATACATGCATAAACCAACATCAACATATATACGTATATTCATAAACATATATATATATATACATCCGTACATATACAAACACATGCATACACAAATACATACACATATACATAACACGTACACACTTATCTATGCAAATATACACATGCACACATACATAATTACATACAAACATAAATAAACATACACAAATGTTCATACATACATACATACTCATATACATACTTACATATATATATAACTTCAGACATACATTCATCAAATACACATATACATACATTTAAAAATATATATAAGATCACATATAAGTACAGAAACGTACATACGTATATATATTAACACATAATTGCAAATATACATACAAAAACAAATACATGTATACACACCTACGTACACACACATATATATATGTATATAGAAATTTAATTATATAAAGACACATACATTCATGTATTCAATCGTCCATGCATATATACTTACGTATAAATACACACTCACACGTGAATGTATAAATTTCGAACGTGCTTAAATATTAATACACATAAATTATTCAGACATAAATACAAACACACATACTCCCACATAATCACACACATATAAACAATTACAAATACATTCACGCAGTCTTATATTCAAACAAATGTACAAACATATTCACATATATATATATAACTAAAATTAAACACATACATACATAGACATACATAATTCATACATACATATACACATACAAGATACAAACAAACATACACATACACAATACAGAAACATATATATTCATCCATACATAAAAAAACTAAAAATAACATTAACACACACGTAACACACATGTATATATGCAAACATAGATACATACATAAATACATACATACATAAAAATAGACACATACATACGTACATATATTCATACACACACACATACATACATAAACTAGCATTAAATTTTTTCCAAAAGTATCACAGCAATGTACAATGGATGCCTATAAAATGGGATATTCCCGGAGAGAAGAGAGAATGCCAAAATTATAACAATCATGAAACCGGGTACACAAACGTGCGAGGAAATCACCAAATTTCGTCCCATAAGCCTTCTCTATGTGGGAGGGAAAATACTGGAAAGGCACTGATAAACAGAATAAACCATTACATGTATTCAACGGAGTTCCTCAACAAAAAACCAGTATGGATTTATTGCGCAAATGAGCACATCAGACGCGATTTTGGCTTGAAAATTTTTGGTTCAGAAAGGATTCGACAAAGGTGAAATTACAGCATTTGTAAGTTTGGACGTGGAAGGGGCGTTCAACTAGGCATGGGCACCGAGCGGGCTAAAAAATTTACAAGAAAGCGGATGTCCACGAAACTTGTACAACCTCACAAAAAATTACTTCAACAAAAGAAGCGAAACCATGGAAACAAACAATATCAAACTGGAGAGAGCATTGAGTAAAGGGTGCCCGCAAGGCTCATGTTTAGGGCCGGGAATGTGGAACATCTTCTACAATTCACCACTAAAACTAAAGTTCACGAGTAGTACAATAATAATAGCATTTGTTGACGATCTCTTACTACTAACAAGAGGGGAAACAGCGAAATAGAAAACATAGCAAACTTGGAGTTGACAAAAATCTCAACTTGGCAAGAGAACACAAGTTCCGATTAAACGAAAGAAGTCGAAGGCAATGCTGATGACGCGGAAAAGAAGGAACGTAAGAGGGGAAGTGGAAGTCTACCTAAACAACAAATTACTCCGACAAGTAAAAGCCATGAAATACTTGGTTACAATAAGAGAAAAAAAAACTAACATTCAGAGAACATATAACACAGGCGACAGAAAAATGTAGGAAATTAATATTCACTTTAGCAAGATCATCAAAATTAACCTGGGGCTTAAGTCACAAAGCTTTAAAAAACCTTTACACGGCAGGAATACAGCCGCTCCTTCTATACGGAGCACCGGTTCGGGCAGAAACAGTAGGAGAGGCGCGATACAGGAAAATGCTAACTGGAGTACAAAGGCTCATAAACATAAATATAGCAAAAGCTTACAGAACCTTATCAAAAGAAGCATTGTGTATAATCACAGGATTTAAACCCATTCATAATAAAATAAAAGAAACAGCGGAACTCTACAAAATAGTCAAAGGAAACGTTACATGAACTTACATATCGACCATGACCAATTCCCCAAACAACGGCTTCACCCAGCAGACAGGGCCATTACCATCGACCAGGACAACACACAAGAAGACCCAACCCACATAAACATTTACACAGATGGAAGCAAGTCGGAACTGGGCGTAGTAGCAGGTATAGCCATAATAATGCCAGGAACAACAATCGTAGAACTTATGTACAAAATGGACACCAGGTGCACTAACAACCAGGCGGAGGCATTCGCAATTCTGAAGGCTCTGGATTACGTACAAACCAACTTTGAACACGACGTAGACAAAGTAACAACAGTGTATACAGATAGCAGGACGACACTGAAATCACTACACAACATGAATAAACACACATTCCTTACCGAAGAAATATGACGAAAATTGTAAGTGATGGGAAGCAGGGGGTGGACAACCATATTCAGGTGGACAAAAGCCCATGCGGGAACCACTGGTAACGAACTGGCTGACAAGCTAGCGGTAGAAGCATCAAGTAAAACAGAAATACCCATTAGCTACAATACAATACCAAATAGTTCCATAAAACTTGAACTGGTGGAAAATAGCAATGTGACATGGCAGAAGGAATGGGAGAAAACAAAGAAGGGGAGTACAACAAAAGAATACTTCCCGACAGTAGCGGAGAGCCTAGAATCGAAAAGAAACTTCACACAAAATCTAACGACAATAGTAACTGCCCACGGGAACATAAAATCATATCTACAGAGGTTTAGAATTATAGAAGCACCAGACTGCCCATGCGGAAACGGAAATCAAACAGTAGAACATATATTATTGGAATGCGGAATTCTACAAGAAGAAAGGGAACGCCTAATAGCGGCAGTGGCGAAGACGGGCAAATGGCCCATAAAAAAAGATATGCTTATCAAGAGGCACCACAAAGCATTCGCAAGATTTACAAAAACAATGGACAATATAAATGAAATTAACACAGTAAATGAAAAATAATGATTGTTAACACCATATATGCATAGATATACAACTAATTGTAAATATCACTGAAGATGGATAAACACTGCAGTATTCAATGTAAAAAGCATGTAGTATTACAAACAAAATGTAATGGAACATGCCAATAAATATATTTCAAAAAATACATATACACAGACATACATATCTACATACGTACAAACATACATACTACATACATACATTCAAATATGCATACATACATATGTACATACATACATATATAAACACATATTTGCATACAAATATTCGCACATCCATACACACATACATTCACATGCATTGACACACACACATTTATTAGCATACATATATATTTATATATGCGGACATACAAACACACAAATACACATGCATACATATATAAAATCACTCACACACACATACACAATACTTTCATACATATATACACATACAAATAAATAGATACATTTATACCTACACACATATATACATTCACACACATTTATACACATACATACATAAATATTCATACATTCAAGAATATATAAATATATTCATTCATGCAGACATAATCAATTTATACATACACACATAACGATACACACATACATACATAAAATATCAACATAAATTCACACATATATACGCACACACATACATACGCTCACACATACATATAAACACGCCTACGAACACACCTACATATAAACGTATATATTCAGACATAAAACATACATATAAACCTATATATAAAGAATAGTACATTCGTACGTACATATACACTTACGTACTTACATACACGTACATAAATATAGAGACAAATACATGCAAGCATTCATACGTACATGCATGCATGTATACAGAGTACACGCGTTCATATTTATTTATATTGAAATGTTACACGTAAGTACGTAATCACATTCATACACACATTCATACTGACATGTATACAAACACACATAAACACATACGTACTTACATATGCACATACGTAAATAATCAAATACACATATGCACATAAATAAATAAATAATTACACACATACAGACATATATATTCATACATGCATACGTACATACATACATATATACATATATAAACGCACAATACACTTATACCTACACACATACATATATATATAAATATGTACTTACATAAAATAATACTTACAGATATACATGGAGGTTACATTTATACCGACATGCTTATATACATACATGCACACATTCATTCAAACGCACAGCACATATACATACTTCGATACATGTACACAAATATACACAAACACATATATACGAACGTACATACATACACATATACTTATATAGGTACACACGTAAACACGTACATGGCTACACACATACAAATCTACAACATTATATATATACTACATTATTACATACCTACGTACATACATAGATACATACGCACGTACATACATACATGCATACATATAAACATACATACATACCTATATACTTATATCATTTCATATGTACATATAACATCTGCATGTAGAAGAAGATAACCAAGGGATGTCCCCAAGCGTCATGCTTCCGGACGGGACTTTGAAATATTGAATTATACCCTCTACTCAAGTTCGAAGTTACAGAACGCACAAAAGCAGTGGTCTTCGCTGAAAAATTTTTAATAATGGTAAGAGCAGAATCAGTCAGGGAAGCAGAAAATATAGCCAACGTAAAATTAAAAATTTCCCTAAATATGTGAGACACAATAAATTATATTTCAATGAGGGGAAATCATACGTGAATGTGCTGACCAAAAAAACGAAATAGCAAAGATATAATGCACTTTATTTGAATAACAAAGCGATACCTTCAGTAAATATTTTTAAATATTTTGGAATAATATTTTACCATAAATTTATTTTCATGGAACATAAAATAATTGCTTGGAAATGGACTAAATTTATTCTTGCAATATGAAAATCTGTAAAACATGTCTGGGGATTACACCACAAAACCCTAAAGACAATATATGTAAGAGGAATCCTACCCCTATTAGAATATGGTACGCCAGTGTGGATGAAACCTACGGGTAAGGAAATCCGTAAGTCTAAATTTATTAGTGTCGAAAGGCTAAAATATATTACAATGGCTAGGGCCTACCGCACGGTGTCACACGAATCTCTCTATATACTTACAGGTATGATCCCTATCGAGGTAAAAATTGGGGTAACGGCACAAATATATTACGCCAGCAGGGGAAACACAAACGACAAAGTACTTTTGAAATGAATACGAGCGTAAGAATTTGGCAACCCCTTGCGAATGCAAGTATAAGAGTGTTAAAAGAGGAAGAGGAGAAGAACCCAATACAAATAAACACGGACGGAAGTAGGTCAGCCTAATACAGATCGGGCGAGATCATCAATAAAACAGAGTGTAGCCTAAACAAGAAATGCACGAATAATCAAGCGGGAAGTTTTGCAATTTTATCAGCTCTTGAGCCCAGATATAATACAAACGTCGAAGAAATCGGTATTAATTTACATAGACAGCCAAACAACATTTGACAAGCTACAAAACAACAACACACACATACATCGTAGAAGAAATAAAAAGGAAAGAAACGGAGACGAAGGAAAGTGAATGGAAGGTAACACTCTGCTGGGTTAAAGCACACGCCGGCGTAATGTGGAATAAATTGGCTGACGCTTTAGTATAGAGGGCGGCAACATATAGAAATATACCAGAGAGCTAAAACAAAATTCCAAAAAGCGTGGTGATGAAAGATCTAGAAGGAAAAAGAGTGTAGAAATGGCAGAGAAAATGGATACAAACAAACAAACGGAGGATTACGAAGGAATATTTCACAAATATGTCAGAAAGATTAAAAATGAAGCTATAACTGACACAAAAACTCACAGCCATATTAAGCGTGCATGGGAAACAAGAGACTAAATATATCGTTTTAAACTAATAGAAGATCCAACGTGTCGATGCGGGAAATTGGAGCAGAAAATGATAAAAAAAATACGCAAGCGAAACGCTGATTAAGGAGAGAGACAGTATTAAGAAGACAGATATAGTAAAATAAATAGCTATTTAACAAAACGGACTTGAAAAAAACAATAAAATGAATATATAAATTTTACCAAGTATATACTAGTTCATAAATTAATGTAGAATAAAAAAATAATTTCAAAATATCAAATAAAAGTTCCGCAAAGCTTGCAGTACCAACGTTGTAAAGAATCATGAAATAAACTATATCAAAAAACAAATACATAATACATATATACCTAACACATAAATACATATATACATTCATTCATTCATTCATTCATAAATACAAACATAGATAAATACATATATGCATTCATATATACATGTATATACATTCTAACTAACATACATACATACTTGCATACAAACAAATATTCTTACATACTGACTTACATACATACATATATACATACATACATACACACGTACAAACTTACATTTATGTATGCACATATACGTATATGACTACATATTTACATAATAACAAACTCACACTACATGCGCACACGTACACGCAATACACATTCGCAAATAAACAAATATACAAACAAACTTAAATATATACAAACATACATTCATACATATATAAATAGATACACAGCAATATATACATATACCAATAACTCAACCAGGGAAGAAAGAAAGTGAAGAAGCATCTAAATTCCGCCCCATAAGTCTATTGGACACAGGTGGGAAGGTGCTGGAAAAGTAATTGATCAATAGAATCAACCATCACTTGTACTCAAGGGGACACATGAACGAAAATCATTTCTGATTCAGACCTCCAAATAGTCCTATCTACGCGGCTATGGTAGTGAAAGCACTTGTACAAGACAGCTTGGCCGCAGGAGACGTCATAGCGCCGGTGAGTCTCGACGTACAAGGCGCTTTTGATGCAGACTGGT
>Ga0131853_10003972_pt1 | contig 26511 bp, 21 predicted proteins | sample TergutLab28metaG_FD_92764 | JGI IMG/M metagenome (GOLD analysis project Ga0131853, IMG submission 92764) | Labiotermes labralis P1 segment gut microbial communities from Petit-Saut dam, French Guiana - Lab288 P1 (version 2) (version 2) | ecosystem: Host-associated > Arthropoda: Insects >... | reverse complement strand
TGTGTGTGTGGTGTGTATGTGTGTGTGTGTGGTGTGGTGTGTGTGTGTGTGTGTGCGGTGTGTGCATGTGGTGTGTGTGTGTGTGTGTGTGTGGTGTGTGTGTGTGTGTGTGTGTGTGGTGTGTGTGTGTGTGTGTGTGTGTGTGTGTGTGTGTGTGTGGTGTGTGTGTGTGTGTTGTATCCCCATCCTGAAATACAGAAAAATATAAGGATGTTCAAAATTTACTTTACACTCTTACCAATATGCAGAGTTTACTTGGGTGTAAGAGCACTGTGCAAGTGTGCAGTACAGTTTGTGGGCACGATGTGAACCTCATTCTAAACACATTTTAAAAACAAGATCAAACTTTATTTCAGAATTTAATTGTTATCCCTCCTTTATGGTTTTAGCTACTATATAAACACGCTATGGAGAGCAACCATATCTCATGCAAAGACCATGTACTTCTCTACGTTATTATATGAGGAAATAAGGACATTTACAGCTTATTACAGCCAACACTGCAAATAGCAACACCAGATCTCCAGTCTTTCTTCAGTCAGTACACTATAATCAGCGGTTTTCAGTTCACAAGAACCACAACCATTTATACACACAGTAGTGCACACTCACCTATAGAAAATTTACACTTTATTGCATGTCGTTTCTCTGGGGGGCAGCCCAGGAATTTCTCCAAGACACAAATTAATCCACCATACTTCATTTCTCGCTTGGCAATCATGCGATCATATTTTGGGTAGTGCCGACGCAAAAGTTGCCCTATTCTCTGCAGCTTTGAATACAGATCCTCAGACTTCTTTCTAAGCTTAAAACACAAAATAAGTAGCAATGTTATTTTTACTTCATATTTAAGAGTTGTGAGAAAAAAATACATTTGAAAAAACATGGTTAAACCTGAGAAACCGTACAATGAAGGATCAAAACATTTCTGGAATTCAGTTACATTGACATAACCATGCTTCCTGTTAAAGCGAAGCGGTGGAAGATGCAGGGGTAGAACAATCACTGTCCGTGCAGCAAGTGGAACAGTTCAAGATATGTTATTGGTATTCAGTCAGCCACAAACCAAGCGCGTACGTGCAGAAGGGCTGTACTTGGAACATAATGTTGAGCTTACATTTTATAAACCTACTCTTTTCTACAAATTACGCCCAAGATCCAGAAACGTGTTGACCCTCCCACACACGATATTGTCACACTACCTGCTGTGCATATGCCCTATCTGTGACCTGTATCATAGTGGCTTCTCTTTCCTGCTTTGTCACCAACAATTCCTCAGGATCTCCTCTCATTCTCTTGGCAGGCGGCATGTAGTCTTCTTCAATCATCATACCCTTCCGTTTTTGTCTCTCATTACTCACCACCTAGCAAACAATATCAGTATTACACTAAAGGCAGGAGACATGGCATCACTTTGCAGTTTCATAATCATAGTTTTACTGCACAAGCATTTGACACTCAGAGGACTGTGCATAGTGATATATTCTTATAACAGAACCCACGAGATGCACTAATTTCTGAAATTTATTTTTGGAAAAAGATCTACATGTTTCGGACAGGTTTTCTGTCCGAAACATGTAGATCTTTTTCCAAAAAATAAATTTGAGAAATTAGTGCATCTCATCGGTTTTATTGTAAGAAAGCACCAGCACTGTTAGTGCCATTGCTCACATCTCAGGTTGCACTGAAATAAAGATGGAAAAGTGAAACGTTGGTGTTTGTGACTGTAACTCATACAACCACTACAAACACCAGAATCCATTTTCAATACAAAATGCCTACTTTGTTCCAACAATTTACCAAATATCAGTAACAAAAATGTAAAATAACCCCCAAAAGCATAAAAAGTACTGAAGTTTACATTTAATGACACAAACAGTTTTTGGAAGCATAAATACACCAATTGATTGAAGGACAGTCTCTCTCAATACACATGGAAATAATGAGCCTTATCTAATGCAACAAATCAGCTTAGTACGATCAGTGCAATAGCAGGACAGTGGGAGAAGCCAATTTGTCTGCCACAGGGTCTCCGCTGGAATTGTTGGAACCAGTCATGCAAGGCTGGAAAAACAGTACTAAAATGGGTCATGTGAAAGGTCAAGATCATGGTTCACAAACATCAAAAGTTTACTGTATTACCTAGTTATCCATTTTCCAGTTCTACAATCTGGGAATCTGGGACAGGGAGGGGTAGTTACACTACAGTTCTGGGATCATCTACACAAGAAAACATTCAACTGTATGTTGTATAGGATAATGAACAAACTTACATATTCCTTGTAGTTCCAAGCCCTAAACAAGCTCTTTTAATAATCTACTTATTTAATGACTGTACATGTAGTATGAGTGTACACACTTGCATAAACACATATACATATTATCATACAGTCTAGGGATCCAAATTTGGTCAAGGTGAAACAAGAAGATGGAAAAGGCCATGAGATATACAAAATACACAGAATTTGTATTATACAAAAATACATAAAGTATTCAAGTGTTGAAGTACAGTCATTACAGCAAAACAATCAGCTCAAGAGTCATGTCTAAACACTCAAGAGTTCTTCATAAGACAAAAAGAATGTGTACTGAAGTGTCTTCGTGATGCTGCTTTAAGCCGTGTATTCTGATGCCAGCACATATGTACTTTTCTGAAAACATGAAAAGTTGTCAACTGATCTAAACATGGTTTCTTTTTTTTTTTTTTTTTTTGGTTGCTATCATGATCCTGTTGAGTCTGTTAATCGACATCTGTTATCATCATTGTGCATGGTCTGATAAAATAGTTATTGGCTATACTTATTCCTTGCAGTATTGCCATGTACAGTTGAATTTGTTCAGATTTTTTTAATTACTTAAAATTAAGTTGATTTGATGAATCTATGTGGTCACATACAGCATTTCTTCAGAATAACACCCTCAACGTTTCCAATAAAATTATATCTGTCATGCTCCTATGTCACAAACCACCGTGACAATAATAGGACAGTGGGATGACTATGAACTAGTAGACCAAACATTCCGTCTGCAAATTCTGACCGTTAACCTTTTGGCGCCGTAGTTGTTTTTTAATTTTAGCACATCCTGTATATAAAATGTGAATAATACAGGAACCAAATACATCAGAATTATGAAACAAACTGCATTTTGAAGAGAAAAAAACGGGGAGTATACACCATGTTTAAAATATTCGGTACCTATATTTGTTGAACAAATATATAAAATGCAACTTTGGAGGTTAGCGGAGTGGTACGTCAACTATAGTTGACGTTAGGCGTCTAAAGGTTAATAACCCTGTATCCACATACCTTTGCATTTCTGACCGTTAATAACACTGTATCCACGTACCTTTGCATGCAACGTGTAGCCCAAGAAATCCTGATTGTGGAGAAGGCTTTGGGCAATTTTCATTTCATCCTCAGACTGGAAATGCACGTAGAGAACTTTATCACCCTTCTGGCGAGGTCTGATCCTGTGGCCTAGGCCCCCCAGTGTCATGTTCAACAACTGCTTTAGGTTCTGCCAACATAAGCAACAAGACCAGGCTGTTACAGTGGTCACAGAAATAAATCTCACGGACTGTGGAGATAATGATGCTTTGAGCTCCCTGCTCACTATTTCCTTCCAGCCTCCTCTGGTCTGTACAAACCAACTCAGTATGCTTTGCATTAGTGAAGGTTGCCATATGGATATCACTACCAACAGTGGTGTAAACAGAACGACGATATGACGGGACGGGAACATATACCAGCTTGAGACAGACAAACAGAGAGTTGATCATGCATGAGTCTCTTCCTACATCTTCAGATAAAGGTACTGTTATTCCAGCGCATGCCATAAAGGCATATGGGGGAATGTAGGTACAGCTCCAAGTATTCCTAACCTTGGCACTAGATGGACTAAATTATCAGGGTTATGCCCCTTTGCTTCACTCCAGAGAAAAAAGCCCCCAGCACCAACCAAATAGGAGGCAGGAACTATTCTGGAAGCTATGGAGAACAAAAAACATCTCTTGCTCCTGCTGGAAACCTAACAACAGCTCCTCTGTGATCCACTCCAAAGCCTAGCCACTATACTCACTAAGCTATCCATCTCCTTCCACAGCCATGGTATAGTGTAAATTGTACAACAGTTGGTTCTTTAATAAAATGTATACATAACAATTTGATAGGTGTTGGTTATGTCAAAGGTCTGGACAGCGACTAGAGAAACATCATACACTGACAACTGACATTAAAATTCAGCAATTCCTGTCCAAAATTAAATCCAGATGAAACACAGGCTTGTCTTTATTACAATACATTCACGAGCTCTTGCTACGAAAAAGACGTAAAAATTACTGCTAACAATACCATATCAGGAAAATATCTGCTTGAACACTTACTGTAATCTGCACAGACCACTCTATTCCCAACTATACCACCAAGAGTCTTAGGTGTAACGGATATTTGTATGACAAGGAGAAAGATATCAGTCATACAGCCAATACAGTCAAGCCAAATACAGAAGAAGACATGAGGAAAAGCTGTGGATGTTAGGGTGAATTAACTCTATTCTTCTGGGATGTGGCAGATACTTAGGAAAATTTACAAAATCTTTTGGCCTTTTGTTATCTATAATGAAAAACTGTGCAGATGTGCACAAGAGAAGCCACTGGCAGTGCAAATCAAACTGCATAAATGGAGTGGATCGGACATACCCAAAGGAAGAATTCCTCTACCATACAAAAATAGGCTTTGCATTAGAACCCCCATGGACAATATGGAAGAGGAAGACTAAGAAGGCGCCACAGGACAATCGAGGAGGAAACTTAAATACTGAGGAAGACATGGAGAAAAGTCAGGACAAAAGCTGGGAAGAAAGTCTGCTGGCAGTGCGTCATGGAGGCCCTTTGGTCCAAAGTGGAGTAACAGGAAATTGACTGCCTGACTACTCAGATGTGATGCAAAGTAGATGATGTTTCAAACAGGAATAGTGTCTCAATCTTCAGGGTGAGAGGGTCCTCCAAAATGTTGGTTAACTATACAAGATGATACAGCATCACATTCCAAGAGACTGCAGTCAGTGAATTACATTTAACCCTATCCACTTCTGGGGATGAACATTTAAACATGAGCTGACTTCCTCTGCACCAGCCACTGCCATAGGAATGGTGAGCAATGTGGTTTAAGAATGTACCACAAATATGTAAATTTCTGACTTGTAACTTGGATCACAAATACAGTGGGAATGCACTCAGCAATATTTCTTAAAACAAAAAAAGGCAACTAACAGCTGCATAAAATACAAACATATCATTCCTTGGCATTTCATTTCAATCACTGTACAGCACACCTGGCAGTGAACCCTGCCACACCTCCCACCAATTCCAATGTGCTACTTCGAGTCGGATCACAATCATATAGCACTTGCATGCCAGGCAGCCCATTTACAGCCTGCAGCACAAGCGGAGTGAGGGTCAAAATGTGGGTGATTGGAGTGAGAAAATATGCCTCCAGCAGTCATCTCTCTTTCTAAAAACATGAGTTTGTATTCTTACCTCAGTACATCATTTTTATTCCATTTAATGCCTCTTGAAGCATAATTTCCACACACTGTATGCTATTTCACCTACGTGATGACAAAGAACACTATGGTTTCCTATCTTAGACTCTGCCATAGTACAGTAACAATGATTGTCTGGTGAATACGGGGCAACACAGTATGACCTGTGGTCTGTAACTCCCTGCAACCAACTAATGTGACAGCCCTCCAGCAATTCCTATGGATGAATCCAAGTAGAAATGAAGTCAGTTCTTTGTGCATTGTCATTAGATTGTGCACACGCTCAACACATAAACAACATATAAATACCTTCTTCCTACATGCAAAGAACACTGGCCTGATGAGACACTGGGAACACAAAAACCTAATTCAATCCTTATTTATGTTGTCAAATTGCTCTATTTGCCTAATCCTTCAGCAATATGAAAGTCAACAGATCTTAATGACTTAACATGAACTTTATCTTGCATTGGACAAGCGACTCTGGCAACAGTTCACTGTACACTGTCCCTAGGCAAAACTCAGTTTAGATAAAATTAAATGTGATGAGAGAAGCACCACATGGTCACTTGGTGTATGGCCAAGTGCTACCAACTGTACACATGAATCCCCACCAACTTCCAAGATGTCACATGGCAGAAGAATTTTTCTGCTCCAAAAACATTATATTTCATGTTTCACTGACATGCACTTTCTCAGTTGAGACAAGGTCTGTTCCCACTTCCATCTTACTCAAACAATAAAATGTATAGAATATGTCACATCAGACACTGAAGATCTAATCAGATACCTTCCACAACATTCAAATTTTTGGGTGAAAATGAAAACTCAGAACTCTGTTCACACCATACAAAATTCCAGGCTGAAAGTGATGTATGTGTGCAGAATGTAGTTTAATGCCACTCTATGCCAAGCTAACTTACATTACCAAACAACTCAAACACAAACAAAAATAGAAAAGTGTACTTTGCACTTAACAACTGTGCTGTGCAAATGAAAATATATTTAGCACACATAACAAAATGCTACTGTTGATGTTGGCAATGATATCTAACACATGCTTACCCCAGCTTCTCGTGGGGGCAGTCCGTGTACTAATAGTACATGGGGGTAACAAAGTGCGGATTCCTTGGCTTTGTCATCAGCAGACTGTGCTTCAGAAGAAGTACTTGGAACATCCTCTCCAGTCTTCAACGTCAAAAAATCCTCCGCCGCTCCCGTAATAGTCGCGTCTTGCTTATCATCAGTCTGTTTTTCTCCACTTACATCAACCTGCTTGGATGCGCTGTTATCAGCCTCTGACGAACTGTTAACACCATCTACACGGTCACTAGTGCCATCCACCACTTCAGATGCAGGCTCATGACCAACACTAGAAACATTGCAGGTTTCTTCTTCTTTAACGTCTTCTCCCTTAATGTTTACCTCACAAACGCCTTGGTCTATTCCTAATTCGTTCTTTTCGCGTGGTTCTGTTTCCGAATGCGTCTGCGAGTTACCGGACAATTTTGAAACATCAATATTTTGATGGTTATCGTCATTCTCACTTGCTACTTGGACTTTTGTTACGTCCTGTGCTTCTTCGCCAAGAAAAGGGATGCGTTCTTCTGAATCCATTACAAACGGTTTTGCATTAAATCAACAGTAACACAAAAGTTATTTTAACCAAATCAATACATCATTCCGACTTCAACAACAAACTGACACCTTAGTACCCGCTGACAACGCCAGATAGAGATGTATTCCATGCACGGATAAAAGTAACAGAAACACAACAAGCAACAGAGTGTGAATTCATGGGAATAGACAAAGAGACATCACGCCGAGAGTTGAAATGTAATACATGGTCCGATCTTATTCTAGATATTGCCATTAGACAGCAGGCCGTAGTACCAACTGGTGTATGTATTACTGCCTTCCCAAATTCCACTTCCAATTGGTCTTTAACCCTTTAAATGCAGAGTTAAATCCCATGTCGTTTGCTGGCATTATTAGGAGCTCACCATATTCTCCACACTAGCAGAATATGATTTAAATTTTGTATTGTTATTTATTATACTATATTGGGTGGATGTCCATATATTGTAAGTTGTGCTGTAATATATAAATAGATATATGTAATTTGACGTGTCCAATGTTACATGCGTGACTGAATGGTTGAACAAATAAACCAATCCAAACCCAAGAAGAGAAAATTAGCACTGTTTAAACTATTCCACGGCCTAGTATTCGACACTATATGCAAAGGCAGCACATTTGTGCAGAATGTCAATTTTTACCAGCCTACAAAGCGTGACACCCAGAGTTCAGAGTGCTATGGAGCAGATAAGTGTGAATGTTACTCTGCATGGTTTCGAACTATCATTCTTTTTCTCGCCAGCCCTCAACTTCCTGCACAGCGTTTGTCAGTAACTTCAGTGCAGCAACATCCGCATAACAGTTTTCTTCTTTTAAAAGTATTTACACTTTACAGGCATCGATTAATGAAATATCTTCAACATCTACAGCTTTCAAACTGTTCGCTGTTAAAAGTTATAGGTACAAGACTTTGAGTGTTATTGTCAACTTAAGACTGGAAGATTTGGCTATAATTTTAAACGTACAGCGCCTTATGCGGATATCACATCCATCCCCCCGTTTATGACCTATCAACAGTCGTTATACCGTGCGCGGAATTTCATGAAATATAATACGAGAATTTCGTTACACGAAGTTGTCGAGCAACCGACAGTTTCGTCAAAGCCGGTTGTGACCATCATACACCGTGATATCTTTGGTTCTCACAGCGGCGTACTAAATGTTTTATTGTTCTGATGCAGAACACCACAAGAGACTTAAAGTCTTCAATCATTCTGTACATACGAAAATTAATTTCTGCGTTGTTTGACAAATTTGTATGAAATTCATGCCAATGAATAATTATTGTTCCGTGGATTACGTCTAGGTTGTACGAGATTCACAATTATTGTAAATTTCGTAACAGTCGGCTCAGTTAAAATATACTTAAGTGCGTAAATAATTTTTACACGTACTTTTAACATTAAGGGCTGATTTGGGTGATACTCTCTGTTAAGTGATTTGCAAATAATGCCGTTGAACCGTCAAGAGCTCCCTACAAATTCACATGGACAAGGCCGCACTTTCCGTATGGGCGTTAATCAAACATTTACGCGTTTACCGTGAAGTCCTACGATATTCCCAAAAAAAAACACCATGGTAAAAATTGTGTATTACGTCACGGAATGTACCATTTGTTTTCTTGGAAGTGAAAGTAAACAGAAATAACAGTCGCCTAAGCAAGAGTATACTAGCAGTAGCTCCGCACCGTGCTCACGAGCAGACAGAACCAATTTTAATATGTACTCTGTGAGCAGAATGGCGGTCACGGATTAGGACAAAATTAAGATTAAAATTTAGTAATCTGTGATTAGGCATTATATAGCTGTGATAATGGTGTAACGCTACCATAATTTGCTTTATTGGACTTTGTCTATCGTGGCTGGGATATCCTGGCTTAGGGATCCACAGGGTTAGGTGCATTTCTGTCTGAAGACGATGCGTTTAAAAAAAAAAACATGTTGGACAGTATCCAAAGGAAAAAAGATAGATCGGAGCATAATAAGGTTACATTGTCACTACCAATGATTACATTGCCAACAGCCCCTTCACTCTTGTGGGATGTTAGGCAGCGTAGATTTGTACTTGGTAACTTAAGTTTCGGGATGGCTTATGGGCTCCACCTTGACCTGATGGGCCTGTAGACTGTCCTAAATCGCCAATAACCAAGTACCAACCCACACTCAGCGACACCCCAGAAGTGCTATGTGATGGTTTTTGTTAAGAGCTTATAACATGGCTGCTCCCCCCTCTCTTAATCTTCTTGGTGAGACTGGTTTGTTGAGTAGTTTGGTTTCTTGTTCTTGATGTCTCATGTTTGTTTTAGATCTTTTTTTTAGTGCTGCTTATACAAATTATTTATATTCTTATAGTCAGCATGGATCTATTTATTCTGGTCTTTATTCATGTTCTTTAGAGTATGTTCGTGAGTTTTCATTGTTAAAATTGCATTGGTTTCAGTTGAACTTAATTATTTTTAAGGTAGATGTTACTTTTTTGGGGGGTGGGATTTGTTGTTTTGTACCATGTTGGCTTCTCTTCCTATGTTGGGTGGTATTTTATTTATTTATAAATCTTTAGGTTTGTTGTGTTTATTTTTGTTTTGTAAATAATAGTTCTTGGGTTGGTGGTATGTTTTATGTTTGTATAGTTTTTGCCATTTTGGTTAAGATGTCTATGTTTATATTTCATTTGTGGCTTCCTAAGGTTCATGTTCAGGCTCTTGTCTCTGGTTCTATCATTTTGGCTGGTGTTGTATTGAAGTTGGGTGGTTATGGCCTTCTTCCTGTTTTTCCTGTATTGTTTAAATTTGGTTTTAGGTTTTGGTATTGAGTTGCTTTAAGTCTGGCTGAGCAGCAGCCTGAAATTTCACAAAGCAGCCATCAAGGCCTTACTGGAATGAATGAAGACTGTCCGGTTACATTTCATCTTATATTTAAACATGATGGGACCTCAATACTACTTACACATATTCATAAAAAACATCATGGAAGGTGTGGAATAGTCAAGACCTGAGTTTTTAGGTGTGTCTGAGATTGTTGTCCCCAGAAGCACTTGTGTCACTATGTAAATGGATTGCAATGATTCAAGGCAGTAAGTGACCTCATCTTCATGGGCCTCTGTGGGCATTTGGACCCTTTAAGATGAGACTGCCCTGAGGTTGCAAGTAGCTTTGCCTGTCATGCCCAACAGAGTACATATTATTATTTTAGCCTGAAGAGAGGGGCTCTATCCCTGAAATTTATTTGCCTTATTACTTTCAAAACACCAGACAATGAACAAAGTCCATAAAATTGATGATCTTGAATGTGCTATACCATTAATAGAATCCACAGAATTGTACAAAAATGACCTGTTTGGAGAAGCCGACAAAGGTCACATCATTCCTCCTCAATGAATGTTATATTACTCCTCTACATGCTGAAACTTGTGAGGAGTGCATCAAATGTTGGCAAAGTTCCAACACCTGTTTATTTTCAACACATTTTGGCATCTCAGCTACTATGCTACAAAATCTCTGACACCAAGCTCTCATCCATCACTCAATTTTTTCACCATATCCTCATGGTTGGGTATTTCCCCACTGTCTGGAAATCTGCTAAGGTTATCCCCATTCCAAAACCTGGAAAACCACCATTCATCCCAGGTTCTTACACATCCATTAGCTGTTTAGTTTAAGTACCTTAAGCAAACCTCTATAACGAGTTGTAACCCACAGACTGAATTCATTTATTCATCAGAATCACATTCTGCATCTGGAACAATTTCACTTCCTCAAACAACATTCAACAGTCTCTCAACTTGCTAGAATCACTGAATTCATCGCTCATGGGTTTAATCTCAGAAAACACACAGGCATGGTCCTATAATACAGTATGGTGAAATGGCCTCCTTTACAAACTTATCTCACTTCACTTGCCAGATTATCTTCTTTTCTTCCTTAAGCCCTACCTGGAAGGACATACCTTAAAGTCTACCTGAATGACTCTACCTCCACCCCAAAACCTACCCCCTTCCAGTCTTCCTCCGGTGCTGTACTATCAATTACATTATTTTCGCTTTACCTTTCTGACATGCTGCGTCCTACATACACTCACCTCACCTTATACGCAGACAACACTGTTCTACCTCAGTCTTGGTGAGCTGAAACTATCTTCTGCAGACTCAGTCACAATGTACAAACGTTATTCAAATACTTCCACCACATGGAAATTCCAATTATAAACCCACAAAACTGAAACAATTCTATTTTCCAAGTGCCCCTTCCCAGACACTCTTCAAATCCATTACACCTGGGCAGTACACTATCTAGGCCTTGTACTAGATCCAAAACTTCTCTAAACCAAATACTCGCAAACCGTCACCAACAAAGCCACGCGCATTCTCTTTAACATCTTCTCCCTCCTCGCACGAGATTCAATGCTCAAAGAGTCCGAGTTAACCCTCTAAAAATTACTCATTCAACCCATTCTAAGTCATGCTGCCCCTGTCTGGAGTTCCCCCAGTACCTCAAACTCCAAGTTATCCAGTCCAGGTGTCTCCGAGTTATCGGTAATTATCCCAGACGTACTCCCACTTCCCACTTGCATGACACACTAAACATTGTGCCCATCCCAGTCATCATCCACCAACTTACAGCCAAATTTTTTGCTCACTGCCCCTCCAACCTCAACCCCTGCTCCAACAGACCAACAATTATACTGTAGCCAACCTATCTACTATATACAAGAAATATAAACATAAATGACCGAAGCACATTCTGCTGTAATTAGTTCACCGATAGTTACAGTGGTTTTTTTTTTTTTTTTTTTAGTCTTTCACTGCTATTATTTACAGTCACTTTTATTTCACTTTTGCTATTCTATAAATATTTATTAAAATTCATATGGGGAACAATTATGCAATTTTTCCTCCAACTTGCTATACATAATGTATTTGCATTGAATCTTTAAAAAAAAAAAAAGCCTTCATACCTTACCATTCACAAATGTCACAGGCCTGACTTCTTGATCACGCTCTCAACACGAGCACTACACATTGCTGCACCCATGCTGGTTCAGGATGTTGGTAATAATGTCAGATACCTGTTCCTTTACACACAGGTGATTGACCTCTATCACACACTTGTAGAAAATGTTATCATGATCTTCGGGTTTATCTGACAGTCCGTCACCATTCTGCTTGTCGAGTGGCTCCTCCCTCATGCCCTCGCTGCTATAGCGTTCTGATAAGAAAACAATTACCACAGAGAGGTACATGACTACTCAGAACAGTTCAGGCAGCTCTTTGAGATGAGCTTCCTCCTAAACTTCAACCCTTCAATGCCAGCTTCCGCCCACTGCACTGAGTGCATTCTAGTGTACCTGAAATTCAGAAATCCTTTGGCCTGGAAAGCATTGGCAATTTAAGTGCCAGCATCATTGAAGGGCTTAAGCAAAGTGTGACTATATACACCACCTGCCTTAACATTAAAACCTCTACTTTTACACACAAAGAACACATGTTTTGTGTGATTTGCACAATAAACACAGAAAATTTCCCTAAATACCATTAGGCATTGGGTCTTTGTAAAGAGCATATAATCTGGTTTCAGTGTGGTCAATTTTTAAAAATCAAACACCTCAAAGGATTCCATCAGTGGTAGGAAAACTATACCAATCCACAAGGACCTTTATTCATAAAATCACCAAATTTACCTGAACATAAGACACCCCTCCCTCTTCAAAATCTTCAATTTTCAGGTAAGTTCCTATACAAAACACATTTAAATTTCTGTACACAAATGTATGGCAACCCCCCCTTACCCGCCCATTGTAGATGATTAATTTGGGGGGAAAAATTATCGTGTTATACTCAGGTAAATATGGTTTGTTATTGTACATAAATATGGTGTGTTATTGTACATAAATATGGTGTGTTATTGTACATAAATTTCTGTCCAACATGCCTGTCTCTCTCTTCTGTCTAATCCACCACACGTCTTCACACATCATTTCCTATGCAATTCTATTCTAAAGGTAATGGAAATTCATGTAACTCTGCATGTACAATGAAATGACAGAGCTCACAACAACTAACAAGTTTCTACGCCAGAAATCCAAATGTAAACTGCAGTTACATTAAAAGTGGCACATGAAAATCCTGTGAAACATTTTGTGAACCCTAAGAGGAATCACGAACCACAGTTTGGACACCCCTCCTCTAAACAATCCTTACCTGTACAGATAATATGCAACTCTCATGAACCAAATGCACAAATGTATGCAGCTCTAAGTCTGTTGGAAGTCTGCTCTTTGCAAAGTAGGGCAATAAATACATATAGTGGTCTTGTGAGTTTGAATATACAGGTCAGTATGCCAATACCCACCCACCAGGTTGCACATTACAACACAAAAGGCCCACAAAACCTAAATTCTTCATCAATATAACCTGCAAATCTGAGGGTCTCACAGTGATGGTGCTGAGGACTGAGGTCTTCAGGGATGTGACACCATGCTCTTGATCAAATGGTTTGGGTCCTGACATTTTGGTGAACTTTAGTGCCTCCATTTTCTGGGACAAGCAAGCCAAGAAAATAAAGCTAATGGATGAGGTGTGACACTACGGGTACAGTCAGCAGATGACCGAAGAGGTGGAAAAGCCAGTCAGGGAAGTGTGGAAGAGGAATGGTGTGCAACCATCTTGCGCTGAGAACACAACTTACCACACAGCATGTTGATCGGGAAGAGGGACAGTACGGTCCGGTTGCCACCTGCACTGTGTAGCTTCTCAATGGTATCATCTACTTCATCCAGAAACTTACGCATCTGTGGGTTCCACTTGCGGAATCCAACAAACAGCACTGCAAAATCTTGTTTCACTGGTTTCACAAACTCAACCTGTGGCAGTAATAAAGTTACTGTAAATGTACAGTTGTATCATCACCCCATGCAGTCAGCACGGCAGGGACACAGCAAACCTTGTCAATCCTTAAACACATTCCTTAAGTACATGATTTCAGTCTTCACATTCAAGAATATTTAGACTGTACCCAAATATGTTAGTAAATTTAAATTTATTAATTTGAATGCTACTCCATCTGTGCAGTTTTAGTTGCTATATATTGTGATGCTCACAAAGACAGCAACCATATTCTGAGCAAAGAACATGTACTTACAGGTGTAACTGACAGAGTACATGTGGGTTCATGTAATGTTTCCCATGACCTAGGACCTACACACATCTGCACATAACTGCCACCTTCCACACTAAAAAAATGGCACAGTATGTATGCAATGCCCACTTACATAATCAAACAAGTGACACAACATGTAGACAATGCCCACATTGAACTGTGTCAGCATTGGGTAGCCCTGCAAGAGTAGGTTCTCGTCTCTCCACATGTTATCAATAGCATCCATGATGTCCCAAAATGCATTTCTCTCTGCTTTCTCATTCCCACCTTCCATTGAAGTCCACAGTTTCTCTTTGTAATTCAAGATGACAAGCTTATTTCTGGGATACGCCTTCCTCAGCTGCTGGGACAGTTCACTTTCTTGATCTAGAGGTTCAGATGCAACTGCATTTTTGCGGCAGATGTCACTCTCATTACTGGGGCTGTGCTGGAAGTCTTTTCTTGCTATCTCATGCACTTGGTTGCGTATCCTCAACAGGCGACCCAAACAGAATTTGGAGCTATGGACAGTTTTAACAGGCTGTCCAATCTGTATCTTGAATCCTTTCACACATGGTGGAAACTGAAACATCAAAGCATTTGTTGTGGGAACAGAGTCATGAGTCCTCAGAACTCTGGTCTGCTGTCTAATGCCACATGAATTATCACCACGATGCTGACAGAAATTCTGTACAGCATAACCATAAATGATTTCCAGTGCATAGAAATGAACAATAAAACATGGTTACTCACTATCTGTAAAATAGCTGGAGAACAAAGAATTTCTTATGACTCACATCAAGCCATTTGTGCATGAGGGCTGTCTCAGCACGTTAGTCCATAACTACACACACACACACACACACACACAGGAAAGTATAAAACCCACTGACTTGTGGCTTCTCACTTGCTTAGATTTGACACTGTGTCATTCGGTGAGTGGCTCTGATGTTGCAAAAGAATTCAATGCCTTCGCCTTAAAAGGGTCAAGAGGTCCACAAAGATGACACAGTATGTTTGTTCAAAAAGTTAGGAACCACTCACCAAGCAACAGAATGTCGTATCCCTGAGGACCTGAATCCTCAGAAACAAAAATGCAAGAACCTTAAATCTCCTCATTAAAAATTCCATGTACATATTATAATAAGTAATGAAACATGACACCATGGCTAATGACCCTGAAAGTAAGCATCAATAACCACAAAGGAAATCTCCATGTGGTCTATTTTACACAGGTTTCCCAGCCAAAATCTAGAATGCGCATCTCCTCTTCTCCATACATGCCACATGCCACACCCAACTCATTCTTAAGACTATTAATCGACATTTTATTTCGCAGGTATTCAGATGTACTTACGGTGTACCACGTGACACGTGGCTGTAGATATAGCTATCAATTCAGTGGCAAATTTACCATTACAGCGCATGACACTACTCACTGCTGTGGCAAGTGTCACCTACACATAGAATTCTACAAGTGAGACAGGCTTCTTATCAGATGTGGGATGATGTTGACTTCCTTCTGCTCCTTAACATTCAAACAAACCTACAAAATGCAAATATTTGATGATGGAACAAGACTGCAAATAGTGTCCTCTGTAACGCAGCACACAGACTTTACCAGGGCATCTTTACTTACAAAAATGCCATACATTTTCATGGCACAAGTTTAAATGTAATTTCATTTATACCCATAAGAAAAATACCAACTACCCCGCACTGATTTTCATAAATTTCACAAAATGCTGAACATTATATGCAGGTCACACACATTGGATTTCACCCCAATTCAGATAACAGATATGGAAAGCATGGGTCAAAATTCATTTACACCCCTACGTAAAATAAAGTTTTCACTGTGCACATTTTTATGAAACCCATAAATCATCAAATAAATTTCTGAGGACATTTCCTGAGTCCCATTTTACCCAATCTGGAATTACATGTAGAAAATATGGACAAAATTTCAGTTATGACCTTAACTGAAGTATGGCTTTCAATGCACCGACTCTCACAAAAATCATAATTGCTCAAAAGTACTATGTGGCAATCTCTTAAACCAAATTTCACCAAAATCGGTCACAATATATGGAAATTATCCTCCTTGAGGTATCTCCACTTTGACGAAGGCATTATTGCCGGGTAAGAAGGCTTGCGTGGTGCAATGACCCGGAGAGCTATGCCGGCAGTAGTGTAGCTACCGGTAGGGCCACCCATGCCGGACAGGTCAAAGGAGAGCACCCAGACAAAGAGAGATACCTTGGCCCTCCAGGTTGGGGGGTGGGCGTGCTGCTAGCGACTGCACCCCGTAAAAAAATCTATTGCTGCGAAGGTTCAACGAGGAAATTTCGGACAGATGCAAGGAAGACGAAACAGGCTATTTGAAAGGGGCAATTACTGGCTGGAGGGTGAAGACTGAGGATAGACAAGTGTGGGATAGATTTGTCAAACAGACCAAGACCCACCCAGGGTTGTAGAGTCAATAGAAGAAGAAGAATATGGAAAATATGGGTAATAATTAATTTACACCCTTGGGCAAAGTATGACTGGCAATGAACTAATGACACACACACTTGCTTGACAACTTTCTGTAAGGAAGTCTCACAATGAAATTCATGAAAGTCTGACAAACAGTTCAGCTGCTGCTATTGGGTCATAAACGGATGGACGGATGTGGTCTTCACATAAGGCAACTGTTCACTTCATGCAGAATGTCAATAACTGTACACAATGCAACAGGACAGCTGGAAATTCCAAAACATGGCCATCAGCCTTGAAGTTCTCACAGCGGTGAAAAGGAAGAGTACAGTCTAATGGGATGCAATGTCATGTTGTCTGGTATACAGGTACCAACATTTTGGAACAGCCTGCTGCCTCCATCTTCAAGGCTGAACATGAAGGCACCATACTGCTCAAAAATGCAACTTCAAAGGAGCACCCAACACTGGCAAGAGCAGTATAACATATCACACAATCCTGCATGGTACAGGATTAGTCCACTGTCCCCACAAACATAGTAACCCTACTTGTTACACATTCAATCTCAGTACTCTTCGACATGGCCTTGTATCTTATGTTTGTTCAAACTGCGTAATGGACGTCGTGTATGTAAAATGAGTAAACAGTGCAACATGGTCCTCAAATACTGACCATGGTGTAAATGAACTGTATATTCAATGTTAATAAAAATCCAACCAGATGCAACAGTATGCAGATATTTATTCACTGCGAAGTCACTCTACATGTTTCGGGTGTCACAGCACCCATCATCAGGAGTATTAAAAACTGTAACCGCAACCTCCGGTACAGGTCATAATACTGGTACAGCTACTTCCCTCCAACGTGGCCTGATCGGGACATGGAGGGAAGTAGTTGTACCAGCATTATGACCTGTACTGGAGGCTGTGGTTACAGTTTTTAGTACTCCTGATGATGGGTGCTGTGACACCTGAAACATGTAGAGTGACTTTGCAGTGAATAAATATCTGCATACTGTTGCATCTGGTTGGATTTTTTATTAACATTGAACTGTGATGCACGGAACAATGAGTTAAAAAAAAAAAAAAGAACTGTGTATTATTCCACAACATGTGGAAAATTAGTGATGGCCATACACTTAAAGCTGCTAAGTTCTGTCACAAACCGACATGACATCCAGCTCTGTTTGCACCTACCAAGGTTAACGCATTTGCTTCTCAGTAAAATTTCCTTATGAAGACACTGCCACTCTCAACTGGCGGACAAAGAGCTCAATACAGGCTCTGAATCTCCACTTTGCCAAGCATATGGTTGAGGTACAATCCTGCATTCATGGGACAAATATTCAATCCCTGTCATACACTAACTTCATGAAGCAGGGTCTAAGAAGATGATGGTTCCTGAGCTACACAAGAAATTGCCTACATTTCACGTCACCTGAAGGTTAATTTGTGTTCTCAAGAACCAGCCACTTACCCCTGTCTTCAGTCACATAAATGGAGTCCACACTGTCCCATCCTATTTCTCTAAGATACATGTTAATATTATCTTCTCAACTACACCCAGTTCTTCCAAGCTGTATTTTTCCTTCAGGTTTCCCCACCAAACTACAGCATACATATCACATTACATGCCCATCCTATGTGGGCTAATTATCTAAACAATATTATGTGAGCAGTACAGATCTGACCCCATCATAACAACCCGATACCTGTCACTACCTACCTCCAGGTGTTTCACACCTTCATCACCAAATGGCCACACAACGTTCATGCTATGAAGTTCTTCCTTCAGGACTGTGAGTAGCTCCAATGGCTTCAACATCAATTTCTTACGACTATCAGCAAAACTGCCCTCCTCAGCCCGAGGATCCATATTGAGCGTCATTGTTTTTTTCTGCAGACAGATATATCATATATGGTGCTTGTTCATGACACAGCTGCTTGACAACTGCGTCTCACTGTCACTAGCACTCACCAGCTTGCTTTTCCCAACGACTTCATCTGATTCAGGCAACTTCTGAATTTCATATGTCTCCATGAAATGATTTGCTATCAAGTACCTCAGTTTCTTAATCTTGTAGTCCTCACTAGAGTTCCTGGCCCTCTTGTACACCCGAATGTTTGTCTCAATTACATCAGTCTAAATAAAAGAAATCAAACATCACACATTTTAGTAGCACAACCAACCAGCTACAAGTAACCACAAATAACTCCAACAAGCAGAGTTCTTCTTTGAAAAGCAAACAGTTCCTCAGGTAATCAACAAATTCCTCGCATCTTATGGAACACAGAACTCTATCACCATATTCACAAAAGCCTGCCACTTGTTCCTGTAGCCCATGCCCTGCCATCCTAGTCTTCATCACAGCCATCAGTGTGTGCCCTGGTGAATGCAGGCATACTGATGGTGGCTCAACCAAATACGAAAGGGCACACAAATTAAAAATTGGTGTATATTGTTAAGGGGCATAAAATAAAAGGTGACATGTACTCAGAATGTGTATAGCTAGAGAGCATGCTGAGTACATATGTATGTATGTATGTAGATACATATATATGTACATACATTCCATACAGCCATAATTTGTTTCAATGACAGAAGAATGTATACTAAGTCACATACATGAAGATGTAAGATCTCTAATTTTTAAACAGACTTTACATGATGTTCCAACTTTTGCACCAACCACACGAGTAACTCTAAAAACTTTCTTGTTTACAGTAAATATCTTTCCACTGTATGATAACCAAAAAAATATTCCATGGAGTGAAAATATGCAAACCAAATTGAGATAAGTGTGTGTTAATGCTGTTGGTATGGAACATACACCTAACTGCATAACACACACCACTTAACTTGGGAAAAATTTGATCAATATGATTCTCCCAATTTTGTTGGTTATCAATTTGTAAACCAATAAATTTTATATTTTACTATTTCTCCTATATACTCTTCTTTATAACTAATAATTAATGCAAAGTGTGGTGAAGTATTTGCTATTAATCTACAATTAGGAACAACCTATCAGCAGTAAACCTTAAGTCATATGAGAGAGAACTAAGTTTGACATTGTGCAGAATCTCCAATATTTCTATTGAAAATTATGACAAAAATGTCATCAGCAAAAATTATAATTGATCACTAAATAGAATTTAAAGAAAAGCAGGCTTTGCAGCTTTTCCCCAGTACTTCTTGCTTGTACAGACCTGCTACTTTCTCACAGAGAAGTCAAATCTAGAATAGCACTAAACCTTTAACACATAACCTAAACAATACTAACCACAGTAAACAAAATACATGTTGTGACACAATTACACATCAGCCATGCTCCTTTATACAGGTTCTATATCAACGTTATTCAACAGATGTTTACCTGTAGTTCATGTAAATAAAGTAAAAAGTTAATTATATCCTACCAATAACTTGAGTCAGTACACAAACTGCATTATGATAACTATACACTACATTTAGATTAATCACAAGGTTCCATATTTTCATGTTTACAAACCCTGGAAATGAAGAAACAACAAAAGTAAGCGATATGCATTCACATCAGATCACTTGACCAGTCTCTGTGTTCTCAGTAAGCAAAATGAATGCTTTACACATCAACTGCTTAATGCAGAAACAAAATTTCTCATGACATTAAAAGTGATACATGTATAATAAAATTCACGAAAATGACTGTTAACTTCTTATTTGAAAAGAATTGTTATTCCGTGGAAGAATTTATGACTAATGATCCTTAATCTATAACAACTGCATTAACTATGTTGTTTACATTGCAATTATTTGTACTGTATACTGCATGTTGCATCAGATTAGTATTCCATGTTCTTTTATATAACTATGCATGCAAGTTTTATCTTTAAAATTCATTTATTATTACTTTTATTGTAATCTCTTAATATGGCCACTGTAAATTTGTAATGATCTAGAGGATGAGAATAAAAACAAATAAATAAATTAAAATATCGAAAAGGAATTGGCAGTTGGGCTGAGTTAATTGGTAGTTGTAATGACAGCTGTCATAATACAACCAGTGCGTTCAACACACTTGAATTTCCCCTGTACACTGATCAAGGGAATTTCTGTCAAAAACAAACAAACAAAAAGGTTATATAAAGCAGTTCCAGAAGGTTCTTTTCATATAAACAATTTGCAAAATTACAAAAAATAATTTCCAGCTATGCATATAAATGTGGCAGAAAATGAATCTACACATAAAATGCTCACTGTTAGGAAACAAGCACAGAAAACAGACAATAAGAGTAGCAACCAAGCCCATTAAACTACCAAATCACAACAGCTGCACCCAGTACCAAATCTTGTTATCAGGCAGTCCAAATTCAGTTGTTAACTGCCATGAATTTTGCAGTACATTTTCTATTCTGCACCTACATATTTTACACATCACAATCCACATGTCCTACATTCCTCGCTGTAAGTACATCCTGTACTTAATAACAATTACAAAACACATTTGTAACGCCAAGTAGTTGTGACCAGTACATTAATATCAGTGAGAAGTTTGGGCAATTCAAATGTACAAATATACGTTGTCCAAAAGTTCCTTATAAACATTTGCTATGACTAATTCTATCTATGGTGTTCCTTGTAATTCAGTGGACTTAACTGAGCAGAACTGAAATTCTCAGTAATCTCTCAGTTCACAAACTTACTTCATGCCTTGAAAATTGCCCATAAGGTAAAAACTCATAAAATAAAAGTAACTTCCCATACCTCCCACATTATACACTTGCACTGGTACCAGAGGACAAAATTTTCCCTAAATATACAACTTTCATGTCACAACACAGAATGGTACCTAGATATGGTAAATATAAGATAAGTGGTCAATTACTGTACATATGGAACACTCTTTGTAAGGGAAAGGCTTGAATATGAGCTGTAGTTCCATCGGATTGCTGGATGGATGGACGGATGGATGGGGCATTCTTAATCATTAACCTGTACATTAAGAACAGTTACATCATTGAAGTGGCATGGAAAATATACAGACATCAGGCACGATCCTTGTTATAAACATAAACATAACACAAACATGTATTAGGTAAAAAGAAGTAAACTCTTCAGTGTTGGGTCAGTGGGTCATGGGGATCAGGATCCACACGTGCAACATGACTGAGGAACTGACAGCCCACAAAAGGTACCGGAAACAACGGCCAATGTTAAATATCTCACACAAGGAAAAAGTCATTAACCAACTGCATGTATATCAAAGAATTACTGCAAAACCAAATATTATGAAAAGCGAAATGTGCACATTAGAAACAACACATGCACTCACCTGAAAATCTTTGAATATGGATGCACATGTATACAGTTGTTCTAGAAAATCCTGTGGAATGCTTGCCTGAGGAAACACCCCTTTATCTGGTAACTTTGGACCTGTGGAAGCAATGCTACTCATGTACATGGTCAGTAAACATACATCCCACTCTTTCAGGCCTAGGCTCACCCAATCAGGCAAGGTGCTGATGCAAGACATTTGTACTAATGAGATTTGAGGTTCTCACAGCAATGTCGCTGCAGATTCAATTCCTCTGGAAAGTGAAAGTCTGTCACTGGGTGTGTAGTTCCAGATGTTCCTTCTAAACATCTGGAACTCAAATCAAATATTTTGCCCCAATTTTGTAAACTGGAGACAACCCACAAAACATCAATTTTACAGGAGAAGTACAAGACAGATTTTCAAAAAACTTTCCTCTTTATAGCAAATGAACTATCTGAGCTATCAAAATGATACTACCAATTTTTAATGTGGGATGATTTATTAGTTGAGCCCAACTGCGAGTGGGATCAGGATGGAAATCAGTTCCATCCTGATCCCGCTCGCAAGCTGTCAGTAAAACCTGTATGACATATACCATAGCTGCACGTACAGTGCTAAACTCCTGATGATGGACAGAGGAACTGTCCGAAACATGTAGAGTTTCATTACAAAATAAATTTTAGAAATGAGTGCATCTAGTTGGTTTTATTATAAGAATGTAGTACCTCTATTTGAAAAAATGCAATGATCAATGTGCTAGTTGGCAGACATGTGCTCTTAAAATAGTACAATGAATGACCAACAGTGTCACGTCAAAGGACCACAGTCCAGTGGACACATGTTCTTACCATAATGCTTCCTAAGAACTTCCAGCCATGGCTCCATGACACCCCTGCCCTTGTATTCAAGACACACAACATACACTTCAGAATTTCCCTCCTTGCTTGTGGCTGGCTTGAACACATGCACTCTATTAAATGCACAGCACAACATGTACATGAGACACACAGTCTCATGCTCATACATCGTGAACATCTTCAACAGGAAACTACCGCCTGAAACACACAGCACACAGCAAACAGCACAATCAGCCACCACCTGTTTCTAGCATACTGGTCACAGTGACAAACCTAAACATTACAACTTGTCATTTTCTTCAACCAGTATTGTCATATTGTTGAGTTTACATAAACAAAGAGGGATGAAATCTGTTATGGAGGACGTTCGAAAATGAATTATGTGTAAAATGTTAACAAACCACTTGGAAGACCTAGGCATAGATGGGAAAGCAATATCAAAATGAATCTTAAATAAAAAGGATGTGACAATGTGAACAGATTTAATGTGTCTCAGGGCACTACCTGGCAGCCAACCTCTGTGTCCCAAAAAAAATGGAGGGGGGGGGATTTCTTAGCTACCTGAGTGATTGTTTGATGATGAGGAAGAACCACACATCACGGAGCTACTGAACAACGTTCTACCACTAATGTAGTTCTCAGTGCCAACAGCACACTGCAGCTGCTACAAAAATCGTACATACAAAAACATCCACAGAACGTACCTTGGGCAAGTATGTGCAGGGCTGCAACAGTTTCACAGTAATGAAGTGATGAGACAAGTGATTCCTGTTCACCAGGATCCTGTTGACAGTCAATACTTCCATCTGCTGTCACCTGAAACAACGAGAATTACTGACAGCACGACTAAGGCACCTACGAAGCCTATTTTGTGTTGCATTGTGTTACAGGTGTAGCAGGTTGCCATGCTGAAAGGTGATGCCTTGAATAAGACAACACATCACACTTGGTGTATTATAATTTAATGGACAGCAAGTAACCTGAATTCACAGCCAAAACAATATGCATTATTACACTAATACTAATGCATAATGACGTAAGGACTGAGGTTTTTCTAGCTGTACTACTGATGATGCAAGTCTTCTGGGTCATCACACTGTGTCGATGGGCAAATAGATGGGCTGTGCGTCCTTGAAGGCGAAGGCGACATAACCTTTGAAACATCGGGATCCATGTTAATAAACGTCCAACAAGATGCAACTACAAACAGTGTATTTTTTCTGTACACTATTCTACATGTTTTGGGTGGTTCCTCCACCCATCATCAGGAGCACAAATAACTGTATCTGCAGCATCTGGTACTGGTCAACTGTTGCTGCTACCTGTCGCTACCGTGGGGGAGAAACCACCCGAAACATGTAGAGCAGTTTACAGAAAAAATAACACTGTTTATAGTTGCATCTTGTTGGACATATATCAACATATAAATGTGATGCACTGTCCCATGAACATAAAGAAATCAGGAAACACTCACGAAACCACACACTGTCACATCCCAGAAGACCTGAGTCCGCAACCACTAGTAATACAGCCCATACAAACTACATATGTCCATTTTCTATTTTCTACTACAAGGACAATATACAGAAACATCTCTAACTTATTTATAACACTTTAGATTTTAGGACAAATTTTTATGAAAAATTCCATTGATTTTCATGTTTTTATTGTTTCTTTTTATTATTTCTCTCTTGGGAATAACACTTCATGTACCGTTGGTACAGTAATTGTGAGGGTGAGGCCTCTTCTGAGCACTTTTCCTTCTGCACCTATGTGTTTCTACCTCACGATGGTCAATATGTGCGACCAAAAACAGTTAATATTACATGACAAGTGAATGTATGGAGTTAGTGTGTGGTGTTTGTGCGCACTGTGTTTGCTAGTAATTAATGAACACAAAGGGATAATGCTGCCGAGATCTGAATCCTCAACAATGATGCACACTGACTTATTTCTGTAAGGAACAAGTTATTTGGATTACTCACAGGAATGGAATCTAGAAGCACGTAACAAACACACCACCAGCTAACGAAAATTACTTTTTTTTCTAATTCATCATCTGAAAAATGGGGTGTCATTTATAATTCCACGCAAAGTTAAACACTCAACGCACAAGTTTCTCCTGAAAAACTTAAGATTATGAAGGAGTACGTGAGGCATCACATATGCAGTGAACACATGGTTGTGATTCATGTCCAAGTTCACAGCACAACAGCGTGACTGACAGAAAATGACATAAGCATTTAAATTTATGGACGTTCACACCTTCTGGTACGCAATTCTGAGCCACTGGACAAGCAGCTCTTGATGTGTCGAAGGACTGTGGTGTCATCATCTTCTGGGTCAAGCAGTCAAGTATAAAGCAGTCCTATTACAGGCCTGGAGTGGCCCAGAGTGTTCCAGGAAGTTACGGTTTCCAGATTTCATGACAATGGCACAGGATGGTGGTAAGGGTGTCAGCCTTACGCAAGTCAAGTATAATATTCCAACAAATTACACCGAAAAAACAGCTCATTCTAGTGTCTGAGTTTAAAATTACTTAAACTGAGAATTTAACAACTGCTGCCCCTTTAAGGAAAAACATGAACTAGCTGATAAATTCAATATATTAGCAGAGCAAGTCTTGACAGAATGAAATGCCTTGAATGTTGTGCTTCTAGACACTATGATTATATGAAACCACTGCGATGTACAGTACTGTACAGTAGCACTGAAATTACAGGTGCAAATTGATTGTCAGAATTTTATAGTCAATACTTTTCAAGGGACAAATTTTAGCACTGGAGGTAAACATTATGTTTGTGATAGAGAAAGATGCCTTACCAGCAGTGTGTCCCCAGTCTTTGCTGCCTCCTGCACCAGATGCAGCATGTTATTGAGATCCATGAGGTCTCCTGTGTAGTCAAGGCCAAAATTCCAGTGATTCAGAGTTTGCAGAATGAAACGATCATCGTTGATCATACAAGACAAAGGGTTTCCTTCATAGTAGGGATTCAGTGTTGTAGCAAGCCAGTGCCACTGCAAACACACAACAATATTCGGAACAAGTTCAAATGTTAGCGTATGATCGAACTCAGTCGCAATTTTAAAGTGTGGCATCCCAGTTATGTTTCTAAAATACATAACACACAAATATAATCAGTCAATGCACAATTTTAGCATTGACAGATTATATTCTTTTATTACATATCCAACTATGGCTGTGAAGACTCTGGAATCCTACACAATGGATGTGAAACATTTCTACTCTCAAAGAAATAAATCATTTCCACCTTTCTATAGAAAAATATTAAATTCATACCATATGTTACGCATATAGACAAACTACAAAACACAGTTTCTGTGCAGCAAAAGGATCCTCCAGCTATCTACCATTTCTGTTCAAAAAATGTTTAGAGATAAATGTCACTAGTAATGACAGCGCTGTGGTGTTTGGTCGCAGGGGGGGGGGGGGGGTTTACCAGGGGTATGGAAGAGAAGGAAGATTTGTGTAATTTCCAATTTTAACCATCCTCCCCAGCCATGGTCCTCTTTTCAGCATCCTCAGGTTTAAATGGTTTGAT
>Ga0131853_10003971_pt1 | contig 26525 bp, 15 predicted proteins | sample TergutLab28metaG_FD_92764 | JGI IMG/M metagenome (GOLD analysis project Ga0131853, IMG submission 92764) | Labiotermes labralis P1 segment gut microbial communities from Petit-Saut dam, French Guiana - Lab288 P1 (version 2) (version 2) | ecosystem: Host-associated > Arthropoda: Insects >... | reverse complement strand
ATATATATATATATGTCTTACACTCTGAACTACGCGGTGGCAAGCTGTTGAACTCGGTTGTGTGTTAACGTTTGTCTTTCAAATACTTATCAGATTCAGAATTGAAGGGTAGGAAGTTAAAGAAACTAAAGAGAGACTCCAATTGAGAAACATACTTGAATTACTGGCCGATATAAGTAATGTATATATAGGTATATGGAGCACAAACATAAATAATGTGGACAAAGAGGAAAAATTGCATTAGATTCCAATCAGGAGGCTGATTGTAAAAAATTCAAGGGGAAAATTAATAGTATTGTGACATATATGGGGAAGAAGGGAAAGGCATATAAATTTTGGTTGGAGAACCTGACGGAAAAAAAAATTGCTTGGAAGACCCACCTGCTAAACAGGAGGATTATATTAAAATAGACTTGAAGAGCTTAGCGTGGTTTGAATTAATGTGGCTCAGGATAGCGACGAGTGGCGGTGTATTTTGAACAAAGCGTTGAACTTTTTGGTTCTATGGAATGCGGTGAATTCCTTGGCTAGATAAGGAACGTTAAGTTGTCGAGCAGGGCGTTACTGCTTGCGGTCAGGTGGCCGGTATGTGCGAATGTCACGTCACCATCTGCGGACGAAAATGACAAGTGTAACATATATGTATTCAATAATTATTTTGAAACTGTTAAAAATTCGTATATTTGGATATAACAGTAACAAAGCAAACGTTTATTATTTTTAAGAATCAACTGAAAGAAAATTAAAACTACTGGAACATTTCCTCCCACCTTTTGGATAGACCTTCTCATTGGCGAGAAGATGATATTGAAACGACAGTTAAAAGAATGTAAAATGGAGTTCTTGAATGGGACACTGAAGTACCTCAATATAAATGTGACAGGTGCAGACGCAACTTCCTGTACTTATCCGTATGAAACTTTCAATGTGCCAAATACCTGCAATGTGATAAGATATTAGACTCGCACACTTGTAAGTACTTTTTTCCAGGCAAAGAGAGTCACTGGAGGTGGATCTATGTGACAGTACCTCCTCCAAAACGTGTGTACATAAACGGTGAATTACATCTGTGTCTTTTCTTTAGTGTTTTTGTTTCAGTGTTTCATATCTCAAACCACCAGATAATTTTCTATTTTCTATGTCTTGTGTGAGGAACGTACACGCCTTACGTCACTTAAATTTGAACATAAAATTCATAGTGGTTTCCAAAAAGGCGTATCTGAAAACATATATTAGCCAATGACATATAGTGAAATCTGAGTCGTATTTTTCGATGTGGTGCATATTTAACAAAACTTGAGGAATAGAGGCAGAGAAAATTTTAAGCATTGAGAATGGCAGGAAAGCTCACAGGGTTTTGATGCAGAAACCTCAAGGGAAGAGACCATTTTTAAGACCTAGGGTTAGATGGGATGCAGTACTAAAATGGATATTAAAATTGCTGTGGACATATTAGCTTCCGGGGAGGGACCCTAATCCATGGAATTAATCAAGGAAGAACACATAATCTCACCGCAGCGCAACACATTTACTCCTGGGATATGAGGTATTCACGAATGATAATATTAAGTAAGGTATTCTGGATTTTGTAGCTATGTGGCTAGTAAATATGTATCAATGTTTCGTAGGAAAGTTCTCTCTCCATCTTTGGGGTAGAAGTGTAAGCCGAACCGTCATGAAGTGATAAGTGATATAGAGAAGGGATGACCAGGTCAATGGTTCCCGTTCTTCGGCTCAAAAACTCTCTCTTCTCTTTCTACACTTTGTGTATACCTTATCATTAACATCCCTCTGGGCTGTCGCTCCAAAAATATGGGAACTGTCTACAAATGTGGAAGGCAGCACACCCAAGAACTACGTAATTGTAATATCTAGAGATGGTTAAAAATTTGTCACCAACAAAGATTATGTGTAACCGCTGATATAACTCTGTTAATATACTTGTAAATGTAGGTTTTTGACGAAGACGTGTATACGGAAACGCATACTGGGCATTTTCCATCGTGTTATTTTTAAAACAAGATGTTTCGGAAATTAGTTCTACTGCTGGCGTAAGGTAAATCTATGAAACTTTCTCTATTCCGTCCAGGGACAGCAACCGTCTCCGCTCTATGGACCCATCGGTCGAGGGATAGCAATTGTCTCCATTTAACTGCTCTGTTCGGTTCAGGGACAGCAGCTGTCTACTTTTAATAGACCCACCAGGGTTTGTTTCATACTTTTACCATATGACGATAACAGAAGCAGTTTTATTAGTCACTAACCAACTTAATGCACAAAATCTTGTTTTATAATAAGTTTTTTATATGCCTGTATATGTTTCGAACACTATGTGCTCATCATCAGGAAGTCAAAATTGTATTATACAGCATCTGGCATCGTCACTCCTGTAGGTAGCCGTCCCGTGCACAGGTTGAGAGAGGACTCTGCAGGTTTTGTTATACCAGATGGCTGCATTACTCTTGTACAATTTTATCTTGGTGTTATTGTATTGATGTACTTGCTTTGCTTGTTGTGCATCACAAATTTTGATGTTTTGCTGACCGTGCATCTCAGTATAATCTTAGTAATTAATCAACTTAATGCACAAAATCTTGTTTTATAATAAGTTTATTATATGCCTCTACGTGTTTCGAGCACTACGTGCTCATCATCAGGTGGTCAAAATTGTATTATACAGCATGTAGAGGCATATAGTAAACTTATTATAAAACAAGATTTTGTGCTAGATTTGAGTGTCTGTACTTGTCTAATACAACTGTATGATGGTAGAGATATGTATACAATTTATTACATAACGAACAACTACATGTTTCGGCCCTTTTCATTGGCCATCTTCAGGTTGATAAATAAAAAACTTTAGTGCGCAGCTATACTCGACTTGTGTGGGTTGTATACTGTGGGGAGTTAAGAGGTGAAGTGGGTACGATATCTCGCATGTGTTGTGTAGGATGGGTGGTGTGGGTACATGGGATCTGCTATTTTTGCTATTCTAGATTAATATAGTTGGATCTACGGTATCTTATGTTTGTAGAGATTATATGTACATGTACACTTAGCTTATAAATATACAGTGTGCAATTTTATATAAATTTAGTATCTATAGTTATGGTAGGTTCACTGATCTAAGACTATACAAAATATAGTTCCTATAGTTATAGTGGGTTCATTGAACTAATCACTTTGTTATTATATTTACTATTATAATACATGAAATTTGGTTTCCATAATTTGTCAGTTCAGTATCTGAAGTGAAACTATTATAGGATGGAATAAAGGTGAGCTTCAGAACACGCACGACTCAACGACACCAGAAGAGAAACATCTAAACCTAACATTTCAACATTACGTTAATTTAATTTAATTTATTTTACTTGTACGAATAGGTCGTTTTTCCACACTGCCATTTGCTCATTTACGTTTCTTACCCACCTCACGTTTATTCCATCCTATAATAGTTTCACTTCGGATAGTGAACTGACAAATTATGGAAACTAAACTTGATGCATTATAATTGTAAATATAATAACGAAGTGATTAGATCAATGAACCCACTATAACTATAGGAACTATATTGTATGTAGTCTTAGATCAGTGAACCTACTATAACTATAGATACTACATTTATATAAAGTTGCACACTGTATATTTATAAGCTAAGTGTACATGTACATACGAGCGTATAATCTCTACAAATATAAGATGATACCGTAGATCCAACTATATTAATCTAGAATAGCGAAAATAGCAGAACCCATGTACCCACACCACCCATCCTACACAACACATACGAGATCTAGTGCCCACTTCACCTCTTACCTCCCCACAGTATACAACCCACATAAGTCGAGTATAGCTGCTTACTAAGTTTTTTCATTTATCAACCTGAAGGTGGCCAATGAAAAGGACCGAAACATGTACTTGTTCTTTATGTAATAAATTATATACTTATCTTTACCATCATATAGTTGTGTTAGACAAGTATATACACTCCAATCTAGTTTATTATAAACACAATCGGGATGACGAACCTTATGATTATAAGATTTTATGCGTTAAGTAGGTTAATTACTAAGATTATACTGAGATGCGCGGTCAGCAAAACATAAAAAAGAGGCAGTTTTGTTGGAAAAAAACAAACATATGTTTGTTTAATATATGTTATAAGCAGTATTTAAACCGGAAAAAGAAGAGGGGTTGAAGTCACAAACAGACGTGGATGCACATATTCCACCAAGATGCTCTTTAATTTCGTTTGTCAGTTTATTGCATTTGCCAGGTCATCCTTAAGTTCTTATAGGTTTTTCTGTATTATAGGACAGTATTATCCTGTTATATTTACAAGTAATTAGAGAACCGTTGTTACTGAATTTAATTAAAACTCACAACTAGACGAATCTTACCGTATATATAGGAATAAACACTGATAACATAACAAAAGAGCGTATACATATGGATAGAATTCTTGTGTAACGAACATTATATGGTCTTGTGTGTAATCGCAGCAGACAGGACTTGTGTTGGTAGAATGAAAGGCACCGTGAAGGGTCCTAGAGCAGGCATGCAATTTACTGTCAGATGCAGCTATGAAAGGATATTGTTATGATGCAAATTGGATAAACCTCGTTAAGGGATGTGTTGAGTGGAATGCTTTTGTTATTAATAATGAATCCGTAAACCATAATATCAGAAAGCTAATTAGTGGTTCAGCAATTAAATTAGAATTTCACAAAAGTAATGCACATTTCTTCCAGTTTCTTTTCCAGAAGTGCTTCCGTTGTTTTCTCAGTTGAGACTCCGTAGAATGGCCATGCATTTTTGTAGTATGACATTTGAAGAGTGTGTTGTTGCATGTTTTGAAAATATTAGACGCAATGTGAACAGACAAATAGCCTCCTGTTCTGAACCGATTCAATAAAATACACACCCTTACACACTATTAATCACATCTTTAATAGCATTTCATCTTTACTCCAAGGTCTTCCAAATGGCTTTCTCGGTCTTGAGTTCCGACCAACTGTTTATGGAAATTTCAAATTGCTAACGTAAAAGTTACTTACTCCGTTCACTCAATATTTCTTTATTTTGTCACTATAATAATACTTTATGATGGCGAGTCGCAGTTAGAAATCCCCTCGCTATTTACTTTTCAAACTTCTGTTCCTTCAAAATTTCTTAGATCCGACCATTCTCTTCAGTGCCTTGTTTTCGAAAGGCACCGAAATGCGCTCTTTCTTTGGATTTAAGGATCAGGTTTTTACATACTGCTAAGAACAAATAAATTATCTTGAAATTTGACATAATTTCTTGTAAAGCAACAAGATATCATTAATTTAGGTGAAATATCTGAAGACTGAGAGTACTTCGAGTAGTCTGATGAGCGTTTAGATGTATAAAATTCTATTAAAATAATTCCTGTAAATTGTTTAAAATTTGCAAATATTGGGGACATGGAACCTTGAAAATGAGAACGTTATGTCTTTTCGAAACGTCGGTATCGGTTTACCCATTGACACGCATCATACATTAAGAGAAATGAATCTTTCTTAAATTTTACTCTTTAAGATACATGAACACATTTGAGGAAAATGCAAACCTACAAATCACAATCAAATTTATTTCTACCTTGATAGTGCTATTTTGATATATACACACACATAGATTCCGTTTGTTAGGCAGGTGTGCTGTCTGTAAATTGGAACGGTTAGATTTTTCAGTTGTATAGTTTATGGTATCGGTACTTGATTTCTCGGACTGTAAACCCGGTTTATTTCCCGAAAAAGATATCCTGTCTGTGCAAAGCGCGTGCGCCGTATTGTCTTCTGCAACGTGTCTGGCTCGACCGAGTTTTCCACATTATCCTTTAAGCGAGATGATTTTAGTAAAAAAAAATTATTGGACGTAAAATGTGTGTTTCGATTTTCTCTACAAAGTTTGTCTACAGTATTTCTTATTATAAGAAAACTAACGGAAATGTTATCATAAATGTACACAGGTATTCATGTAATGTACCTGTTACTCGTATCAGATTTTAAAGAAACCTGAATTTTCTCAATTTTTTTTCGAAAAAACCGGGCAATGTACATATAATCTAACATGGAGGCACGTTTTTTTAACCTTCGTTTTGTGGAAATGCAGGAAGTGTTACATGATCTGTGTGTGTATTTATAGCCTTCGATGTCCAGCATTCAATGCACATGCGCCTTAATGTCGGCTGTGGCCTGTCCGGCTCTACAGTATTTGTACACAGTACCTCATGAACGGTACGAATTTCGAAAAACCCGTTATTGAACGTAAGATGTGAGTTATGATTTTTCTCTACAACTTTCACCTGAAACACTTCTTATTTGAAGAAGAACTGAGCGCGATTTGATCCAAAACGTATATTGGTCTTCATGTAAAGCACCCTTTGTTCTTGTCAGATTGTAACGAGACTTGAAGTTTCTCGACAGATTTTCGAAAAATACTCGAACATAAAATTTCATGAAAATTTTTTCATTTCGAACCGAGTCGTTCCATGCGGACGGACGGACAGACGGACATACATGACGAAGCTAATATTGGCTGTTTGATGTTCGTGTGACCGTGTTTCCTTAATACGAAATGATCTTTTTAGACCAACTTGATGCATTAATTATGATTTATTGATAAACCAATAACTCTAAAAGTTAAAGTGCTGAACACCATATGCAGAAGCGTACAGCCTTGCACTCCTGAAGATGGGCACAATGGTACCCGAAACATGTTGAGTTATTGGTTTGTCAATAAATCATAATTGTTGCGTCAAGTTGGTCTAACAAATCATTCCTAATAATGGCTTTTCGGAACTTTCCGAACGCGCCCCAAGATCCTCAAATAACAAATTATATGAACATCCTTAGATTGGATCCGAGTTATTGCATGCGGACAGATGGAAAGAAGGAAGGACGGATAGACAGACAGACAAACCTGACAAAGCTAATAGTCCTTTTTTCTGAAGTTTGCGAACGAGGCTAATAACTGATCCTCTGGAGGAGATTCCATGAGGAGCGAGCAGGCACTCATCCACGCCAACTTGTATGGGTCACAAAGTCAGTTTCACGCCCACATTCGTCCGGCACAGATTTCTATCCAATCAACATTATCGCACCTCTTACGTAATAAAGTTCATTTTAAAATTACCTCTGCCCCAATTTTTCTTACAGGCGGTTTTCTCCTCTTCAGAATTTCCCATTCCTCCTCAGAGTCTTCTAGGCTTTGACTCCACAGCACTTCATTATCAGCTGTGATGCGTCATTGATGTTCGATAGAAGAATGTGAATGAAGTTTTTGTGACTTGTTTTGTTGTATTGCCTGTTTAATGTGTGCACTTGTATTCTGTTGAAGGATATGGCCACTAACTCATACTATATAGCATTGATATACGGTACTGTGTGAAGAATCGATTTAAACACATAACGAAATGCGTATGAGCGTTGAGACTGTCACGACCTTGGCTGTCAAGGTAACTGTGCCCTGGAATGTGATTCCGGGTAGTGCAGTAACTCATGCACCCACTTTTCAGACGAACCTGCTGCCTACGTCATCATGATAGATAAATGAAATTTGTTGAAAAAGAAACCGTTTCCCGTGTAATGTCTTGAATATGTCTAGCAGACTGCATGGCTTCACATCTCAGATGACAGTTTTTTTTTGTTTAACTTCCACAATCTGAAGTCGTAAGTAGGAATCATAGGCCTAGACTGGGCTAGCATGAAATTCCTTTAAAATTCTGACATCCATAATTAAACTGCTTGTAGTGCCTAACATGCAAGGGGAATTGTAGTCTAGATAGTAGTCGAGTATTTCAACTGCAGAGAAAAATGCAATAAAGTCAGCGACGTAGCCAGCCGTTGTGTTCCTTCGTAAAACAGCACTGTCTTTCACCTACTTCATCGACTAACCACTGGCCACAAGAGTTTGGAATTGCTATGAAAATTTTGACGTGAATCTGTGAGGAATTTATTGCTTGTTATAAAAAATCAGGGAATGATAATGTGTTTTACGTAATTGTTACGTAGTTCCAAACGTAATCTTCGTATTGTTTTGTTTCCCTGCGTCTCAGTTTGTTTTGAATGAAGGTACTGTGGCTCGGAAGGGTTAAAACACATTTCAGGTCGGAGCAGAGGCGGTAAGGTTGTACGAAGGAAGTCTTCTATACTGTACATTAATATTGAAGTATTTAAGTAACCGTTTAGTGTATACCATGCAGGCTCTGGGGGCGCTATTTTCAGACTTTGGCTTCGTTATCTGTTATGCTTCCTGAGAATTTTCATATTTTGTCCAGCCACTTCAGGTAATCGTCAAGCCTGTTATTTAGAGAAACAGTGAATAGATTTCCTCAAAATGTTTAATCCACTTTAAACATAACACCTATAGCTGGCAAAATTAGATTAGACCATGCGCAACAAGTTAGGAAATATCTGCAAAAGAAACAATCTGGCGTGTTTCTGTAAATATAGAACCAGGGGAGAAGTAACTATAGGAACATTCGTAACATTTTGCATGGCATTTTGGGTTTCTGTGCCGCATAGCTGATGCGTGTTTCAGTGTTTCGGAGGAACGTAATCTTTCCATCTTCAGGTTGATTCTTTGGTCGTTTTCACATTATCGGTGTTATCGTACTGAGAGTTTCTTACATTTTGAGATTAGTATTGGCAACTGAAATCGCATCCAGGGCCTTACATATTTTAGGCTAATACGTTAACCTGCCAGTTTAACACTTCAAAGCTCAGGAGGTTCAATAACTTTATGTACTACTAGGGCTAACATTAAAAAATTCTACGTTCTGTCCTCAGAGTGTTTTTATGTGTTTTGTATGGGTCTCAGAAAAAAGAGCGATTATTTTCTGGCATCCAATTAATTGATTGGTTTTTATAACCGAAATGGAGTGTGTTTACTTCGCGGTACGAACTGAATTTTTAAATATAATTTATTTTAATTTTTGCCCTTAAATGGCAAATGAGCATTAGTCACCGGAATATAAGTGTAGAGACAACTCACTACACGTTGTACGTGGTATATATCTAATATATTTCAATGTCGAAATTAAAGTGTGTGCCATAAATATTTGGAATATCTATTCTGAATTGAGGGTTTATTAACTGCAGAAGAAAAGTGAAACCTCGTTTTGCACACATAAAAATATTTCATAAATTGTCAAAAAGATACGAAGAATAAGCCTAAACTCGTCATAACAAGTTCTTATGTAGATTTATTGCATGAAATACATTTTAAAATTTCAGAATCTCTGCATTTTTCTATTTTTATAACGTATGATTACACGTAGTTTAAGAGAAAATAATTATCTGTTCTTTGAATGGGGGTTGTGAGTTTTCATTTTGGGTCGTGGGATGGGGTGTATAAAAAATCGTTTGGTTTTTGATGGGAAGGTTTCCAGGTCGTTTCTAGCTCCTTGTACGTCGATGCGCTGCGTAACTCGTGGTTTTGTTATGTATGTATTGTTCCTGTTGTATATCGTATGGATTAATGTTTGCATAGGGACAGTTGAACTGTTTCATTTGCAGTTCACTGCTTCAGGCCGGTGTCCGGTGTTTGGCTGCGGAGTGGAGGGGGAGGAGTGTGAGAGATGACGTAAGATATGACACATGAAATAGTGCGTGTAATTAGTATTTGTACTCGGAACTTCACTAAAGGGGTCAAAATGTATAACACAGTAGAGATCCCAAACATGTTACCCATAATAATCCGCGTTTAAAAGCTCAGCTTTACATTAACTCAACGATTATTTTGCATTGTAAAGATTTGAAAATTATTCAGTTTAAAATGTGAAGGATAGTTGTATCGTGGTCATCAGTTTTTGAATAATAACAATAATAATTGTATTTTATTTTTTCTCCCTCTTTTGTTGCACCTGTTAATATAATTTGTAATCACTTTTTTACTCAAGTACATACAAATATTGTCAACAAATTTTGAAAAAAAAAACGTAGTTGTTTTTTCCGAGTACTGCTGCCCTTGAATGACATTGGAGATACATTTCTTCAGGTTCAGAACTTACAGATTCTTGTATAGGTTATTTGGCATCACATCAGCTAATATATAGAGTAATAATAAATAGAGTCTAACACAACTTTGAAGTTGTGTTAGACTCTATTTATTAATACTTTATTTGTTTGATTATAACACAACGTGGATTGCCTTGCTTAAAAATTAAACAACCAAATCAGCTATTGACAGAACTCTTGGTATTAGTGTCAACTGTACCGCATGTCGTGACTTTTAATTTCATATGACAAATTAAAATGCTTCCGGATCTATAGTAATAATAATAATAATAATAATAATAATAATAGTAATGTCACCATTATCGTACTTGGAGAGTAGTTACTGGTTTTTGTGTTCACAGTTTGGGTGTAGTGGATTTACGTAACATGCAGTGTGAATTGGCAGATTAGCATGGAGGAGCTGGGTTAGTTTACTGACGTAAATGGACGACGGCAGAATGAATGGGTTTATTGATGTCATAGTGGATGATGATATGAAGTGGATATTGAGGACTGGTCTGATATTTTAAATTAGGATTCGTGTTGGTTTATGCTCAAGTTCGGTTTAATTAACGGGCTGACACGACAAAATACACACTGTTGCGTTTCATTATTACGAACCTCAGAGAGAGTTGCTAAAGTGCAACGTTTATCAAACCTAGGTCCTTAATTCCTAAGGAATTTCTAAGAACGTTTGTAAATTTTGCGGTTCATGGGTACAGTGAAGATAATTTGCTTGATTACAGCGAGAATGTATTTAAAAATTCAAGTTTTTTTTTTAAAGAAATGCATGATAATAAAAAGACTACTCCCTTCTGGAATGTACGCCGGGTAATTTAGTAGAAATTTGATGATGTTTCGAGGTAATATGCTTCTTTAACCCTGTCGCTTCTTTCCTGAAAATGGATGTAGCCCGTTCTAGGAACTACCGGGAAATTTGTACCAGACTACAAGACGTGTCATCTCATAAGACATTACTCCGCACTCACCGCCGTGACAATCGCAGTCCTTAAATGTGAAAGAACTTTAAAATTTTCAAAAATAAACTTTTAGATATTAGGTGTTCACTTTTATTACACGGGCTTATTAAAAAATTAAACATATTAAAAATGTATTACTTTTGAACTAAGTAACATGTGAACATGTAGTATGCACCAAATTGTGGAGCTACCCTTCACTTACCTTACAGATTTTGGCGCTTGAAAGGTTTTCGCCATCAGGGGCAACACATGGCGACTCTAGTGTTCACCTCTTTATGTACCACCATGTATTTTTTACACGACCTGTTTTGAACAGATTATAAATGTTCTTTTCTAGGTTTTTAGCACAGTTGTTACTGGGTATTACTTAATGGAGACTTACGACACTAATTTAAATGGGAACTCACGTACGAATGGCAACACACACACACGCGCCCGCGATGTATTTTACGCATCCTTCTTACTCGGCTTGTGTGAAATGGACATAGCTTATAAATTAATACACGCTTGTCACCACCGTCAGCAGTTAATCTCTGCATATTTGATAGACTCAACAACATTTTACCTTTGTTCTGGACATAAATCTTTATAGCATAGCATTGTTCTGCAAACCTTTTGAGTTCGCAGAACAACTGAATGAAATAAATTCTATTTTTTGCACATTTTTTCGAACAAGGAATTATTTGTGGCAGAAAAGGTGCGATTATGCTTGTATGTAAATGTGACAGGTTTATGTTTTATGGTGTTGCATGGATGGAGTAATCGGTATAGCGACCCTTTAAGGAGGGTCGGTTGATCGAATCTCGGTGGGGTGAGATATTCCATGCCGTCAGTACCGTTCCCGAGGATCACCGAGCCTATTGTACAATGGTACTGGGTCATCGCCGGGGATAAAGTGGCCAGAGCGTGGTGCTAACCACCCATCTTCTAGTGCCGGGTTGTCAATGTGTAGGATTGCGGCCCATGAAGAATGCAGTTGTATTGCAAGGTGACAGAATAGGCAAAGCAAGAATTTAAAAATTTCTTGACAGCAACTCACGATATGAGTGGCGTTTAATATCTAGAGAAAATTACTGGCAAAGATCGAGTCTGCAATACCTACTTAACACAGGCACCTCCGATTTTACATTAACTAACACCTCGCTTTTCTATCCTTAGATATGAACAATTAATTATACTTGTGGGGAGAAAACCTGCAGAATTTAATCTCTGAGGCTTTTATTGATTTCAGCGCGTAATATTGGGAAAGTTGTATCCAGTAAATTAATTATTTTGCGGAGAATGTGAAAGGATCAGTAATCACTGGTCAACAAAGATTTTGTCCCACGAGGAAAAATGCCTGTTTATGATATATTTTTGAACGCTGAATTCAAATATTTTCCCAGAATTTCTCTATCACCCACACCTTTCGCTCCAGGTTAAAGGGCTGGAATCTTGTGCGCCAGGACACTAAGGTGTGTTTTTACTGTGGACGCCATGAAGAATTCAAGGATTTCTTCTCCCAGGAAAATGGTGTCGTATTTTGCAATGATGTTTGTTCTGTTATGGAAGTTCTTGGTCATGAATATAATCCAGATAAGTGCCACTTGTTCACTGATTCTTCAAAAGTGAGCCTGAAGGTGGTTCTACTCCACAACGGAAAGAGATTCCCCTCCGTTCCTTCGGCTCATGCAACCAACATGAAGGAAAGTTATGAAAGCATTTGGGAAAGTATAAGTATGACGAATTTAAGTGGAACTTATGTGGTGATCTGAAGGTTGTGGGACTGTTACTCGGAATGCAACTCGGGTACACAAAATACTGCTATTTCTTGTGCGAGTGGGACAGCCGGGACAAGAAGAATCACTATGTAAATGAACTGTGGTCTAAACGAACATCACTGACGCCAGAGGAGAAAAATGTCGTCAGTCCTCCTCTTCTTCTTCCGGAGAAAATTTATCTGCCCCCTTTGCACATAAAGCTGGACCTCATGAAAAACTTCGTGAAAGTTATGGATAAGACCGGCGGTGAATTACAATATGTGAGGAATAAGTTCCCAAATGTGAGTGACGCAAAAATCAAGGAGGGTATATTTATAGAACCCCAGATCAGGGAACTTATGCATGACAAGTAGTTCGATGAAGACCTGAATAAGACTGAAAGAAATGGATGGTTGTCATTTACGAGGATTTGCAAGGACTTCGTAGGAAATCACAAAACAGTGAACTATTAGGATGTTGTGCAGGACCTGTTGACTTCGTACAAAGCTATGGAATGCAATATGAGTCGAAAATCCACTCTCCGTAGTCACAATTGGAATTTTTTCTCAGAAAATCTCGGCGAAGTCATTGACGAACACGGTAAAAGGTTTCACCAAGATATTATGTCTATGGAAAAGCGGTACCAAGGCAAATGGACGTCAAGTATGTTGGCAAACTATTACTGGACACTGAAGAGGGATGTACCTGACGCCAATACCGGCGAAATTCATACGTCTCTACATTTTAGAGGAAAGTTTCTGCCTATTTCATGAGCACGTAAAGTACTATTTTGCACACTTAAATTCTTTTGTATCTTTGAAACGCTGCCCGATATAAAAATTCTCAATACATATATGAATTCAGCATAAAAAGTACTGCTAAGTCCATCTATTGAAGTTCGTGGGACAAAAAAAACATTAAACTTTGTCGACCAGTGTTATTAAACGATGTCAATGTTTCAGTGGTACAGTACCACGATCTAACTCAAGGCACCAATGGTTCAAGGTAATTAATGTCACCGCCTACACTACTCTAATTGTAGTTCAGTACGTATACATTCAGTCGATCCTAGTGGCCGTGCGGTCTAACGCGGAATTCTGCGGCGGTTCGCTTGCTGGGATTGTGGGTTCGAATTCCCCCAGCGGTATGGAAGTCTCTTGTGGGTGTTGTGTGTTGTCAGGTAGAGGTCCCTGCGTCGGACTGATCAAACGTCAAGAGCGTGGTCGGCCTGAGTGTGATCGCGAAACCCCATAACGGTAGGTCATGGCTCGGAAAGAGGTTGAAGCGCCACAGAAAATAAAATATATATTTACATTTAACAGTTGCACGTTTTAAATGGCATGCGGTCTTATTCAGTCTGTGCATCTTTACACACAGTGGTTTAATTCTTTGTCAACTATATTCATGTTTTGCTTTAAACCACTAAACTTTTAAGCACAACGGGATGTATTATATGGAAGTTAAGGTTCAAATCTTTATTTACTAGAAGCATATTTTGAGGGACATTTGTCCTAACGCAAAACAGAGCTGGGTCACGTTGGAAGCGTCTGTGGTTAAGATTTTGAGTTTTATTTGGCACAGTAAGAAAGACGAAATTTGTTTCATGAAAACTGGCAGTCATGTCTGGAGGACAGTAAGAAGGAAGCTTTGAAAAATTTTCTTCATTTCAAGCTATATCTAGTTGAATCTCACTGGAAACTTTTCTCGGTTCAGTCGTAGTGTGTTGGAAGCACATAGCCGGAGAATCCTTGAGAATAATTAGTGTAGAGTCAAATAAAAAGATAATTCAAGAGAGGCAACATCGAGCAACCGCACGAGTAGAAAAATAATTGGCATATTGAGTTATTTTTTAATTTCAATAAAAGAAAGGTAATTAATGTTCACTAGTTCAGAAACTTAATTTTAACTTCCATTGATGCGCATTGTCAAAGGGCTTCCATTAAGAAAGTTTGTGGAGTGGGGGATAATTAGCACCGCCTTTTATTCAAACTATTCGGATTGTCGGTTCTTCTCAGTCCCTTTCGCACCTTCTAATTTTTTTTAATGTAGTAAAGGACATATTTCCTTGTCTTCCTAGATTATTATATTTTTATTTACTTGGCGAAGCTGTCAACAGTAGAATCTACATACGGATTGGGTAATAACTCAGTTAACTGATTAGTAATGTGACCACTAAAATACATGGTAAATTTCTTTATTACTTATTGAATTTACAGAAATTGTATCAGCCTAGAATTTGAGTAACTGAGTTAGAAACAACACGTGTAGCTAATTTAAACCAGTGTGAAAATGTAACCGTAAATATTACCGTAAATACAAGGGAATATTTTCATTTCATTGACTTTTGGTCTGTTCTCCATATCATCGAGAATTGAATTTCATACTAAATGATAAGACAGGACAAGGAGAAAGCAAGTCATGGTGTAAATTAAATTGATACGACGGCGGTTGCCTGTTTAGCCTGGGGTAAACACCGAAGAACCAGAGGAAGGATGGCCACTGTGCGAGAAGAGACTTAAACACGCGGCTTTCAGGTACAGAGGATTGACATCACTTGACATACTGTTAAGACTGATTTATTGTAGGACTGATGCCACATATGAGATTATGCGGACCTGTTGCAGAGAAATCCTCGTGCTGTCGAGTGATTTATTACGTGACGTCGTTACTGGTTGCGTGAGATGCGGAGACAAAAATAAAATTCGAAGCTTTAAATATTTGGAAGGAGGCGTTAATGCGATATTTGTAGGTACTGCTCCAACATTAGACAGGAAATTTGAGAAACAGTCTAAAGAACATGAATTGGTCCAGAAAAGTAGCCCAGATAATAATCAAAATGAGAAAAGAATGGTGAAATTGGCCAAAACAGACAAATCTGAAAGAAGTTGAAACACAAAGGTGTATGAATTATCAAAATTTTGTTCGCAAAAAAAATTACGTTTCTGCTAACAGAAACTGTACTAAAAATCATTTTCTATGGAAGGATTTTGATGTCTGAAGACGATCTAATAAGAACCTAGGAATAAGAAAGGACACCCTGGAATCGTGGGTCAGGAGTTTTGACTGGAATGATTGAGAGGAAAGTGAAAAGAAAATAAGTTTGTCCCTGTCCATGATATAAAGTCATGTAAGGGAAGTAGATGTGTACTCACTTTTAAGGTAAGCAGGAAATGGAAGTGAGTGGTAAACTTCACGTTCTGGGCGCTTTTCCCTCGGGAAAGAAGTCCGCAGTTCCCATTGAATAGGAGACTGGGAAGACTCCAGAGTCGGTCTGAACGTTGTGGAGAAGAAAAAAATATTTTGAACCTGCTGAGATTCGAGCACTGGATCGTCCAGCTCCTTCCCTTATCACCAAACTGACTACTTTGTCCCATTTCCCCACGACTGTTGATGAATAATGATATGGATACGAAGTGCAAGGACGCCATCGTATATAATTTAAAGTATTCTCCTAGCATTTGTCTGGAGGGAGTGAGCAAACCACGAGGAACCTCTATAAGATTGTGTGTGGACAGGCCGATTTTTGAACTTGATAATTGCTGCTTACGGGTCATACGTATTTACGCTTTAGTTATCATTCTCAGTTACGTGTTGGCTCGAAATCTGTTTTCCAGACTCGCATTATACAGGATCTTGGCATGTGGCTTTTCCGAGGAGCACAGTGTCTAGTGCAGACAATTCTCTTCTCAAGTACAACAACTTTCGCTGTCGAGTTGAAATGCAGTATGGGATATTGTGAAGTCGAGGAGGCTTTTACTATAAGAAATAAGGCGAGATGAACGTGCCATCACAATCAAAGAGAAGTGTCAAGGCTATACGTAATTCATTATGATTTTAGCTTGTAACCTCACCGTCAATGCGTTTTGTTGCGGCGTTTTCTGGAGAATTTCAAGGCTTATACTCAAATCTCTTATTGTTAGCCAAGTTTCTTCACCGCGTTTAAACAAAGTAAGCGAGAATATTTTATAAAGGGAAGTTAAGTTAATCTAACTTGCCCTGCTTTCACTCCATATCATATATAATATTCGAAGGGTAACAAAAATAGGCACTACTGCAAAACGCAGCTAAGAAACTTACTAACTACAAGTCTTTGCATGGTTCGAGTGTCCTAGTGGGTCTAGATCACCTCACTTTCGCGATCACACTCAATGAGACACATCACACTCAGTAGGACTCCTTTGGACGGGTGATAGGCCCGTCGCAGAGACATCAACCTGAAAACACACAACGTTCACAACAGACACATATTCATGCTCCCGGCGGGATTCGAATCCCAAATCCCAGCAAGAGAGTGGTCGCAAAACAAAGCCTTCGACCGAGCGGTCACAGGGATTGGCCTAAGTCCTTTTTAAAATCTTAAGTTGAGGCGGTAACCACACGGTGCCACTCAGTATACCCCAGATAGAGATCATGACACACCCACTGGTCCCTCTCTCACATGTTTTATTGCTCTTTCCCACAGACGCGTGCCAGACACACCTGCGAGTCACCATTTGAGTCCCCCTCCCCCCAACAGCAACAACGGTGGGCCAACAGAACCCAAGGACGACGAACCCCGCCTAGGTTACTACATACCAACCACACGAACGCACATCCCCCTCCTTATCTGCTTAGGTGACTCCAGTCACAACATTTCAGCACCCTCCTACACACAGTCTTTTCTCATATATACTTTGTAAAGCATGATGATGAGATCTCAACATCCGCTATTCACATTATTATTAGTTTCTTAGAGCCAACATTGTAAACCTGATGATGGCCTCCGAGTAGGCTGAAACATGTTGTTTCATTAACATCCTGATAATATACTAGTTGTGTTCGACCTACATTATCCTTAACTTATCCGTTTTAGAAGCTAATAATCACTTCCACACATTTTATGGAACAAGAAGTTTAAAAGGCGTATTCGCAGCAGCCCGCCACTGATTGCTGTCCTACGCCACATTAACGCAGTGTACAGTCTGCCATCCTGTTTCCTTCGCACTCTTTTTAATATTGCCCTCGAAACTAGTCTTAAGCTTTCAAATAGTCTTCTCGCAACGAAAGATTAGAACGCCTTTGCTAGGGTACGAAATAAGAAGCTTTCAGTTTAGGCTATTCTGGACAGGCACACCAGGAGTCAAAACAAGAAGCACTGAAGACGTGAACAAATTTCCGAATATTGTATTTCAGACGTCACAGTAAAACTAGGTCCTACGTTTCAAGGATTATCAAAGAACATCGGCCCCTTTACGCAACAAGCTTTACATGCTGCGAGTTACTGCTCAACCCCTGCTTCCATTTCAGAGAAACATCAGTTGTATGGATGCTAAAAAGTCCAAATTTGTTCAGCACTTACCTATGACCATAAAAGGTTTTTTTTATAGAAGAAATTCAAAAGCAAATATTAACATTTCCAAAATCACGTAGCTTGTCTTACTACAGGTCCATAGCCTCTTCCAAAGCGACTTTTACAGATAGAACGATCTAGCTTCGTCTTTTAAGATTCCTATATATTATATTTCGTTAAGGTCTTCCAGTAGCTGTTTACGTCTTCTTCCTCCTCTTCTCATCCCTCATATCTTCCCTTCAAAAACATTCAGTGACTTTCTATGGATTAATAATTGTCATGTCTCAGTTTAGTATGGATCCGAATGTTGGAACTTAGCGGAAGAGAAAATAGGAGGCGTGGATCCTACAAGTATTCGTTGCTACGCAGTATCCCTATGATGGATAAAAGACACGATTAAAATATTACAGAATAACTGGGGATATTTAATAGCGAATCATAAAGAGAAATAAAACGTAATAAAGAACTGGGAATACAGATATCTACAAAATAATGGAGTGGGCACGCGATGACGCAGTTGGTAGAGGCACTGCTTTACAAGGCGGAAGGTGGCGGGTTCGAATTTTTTATTGACGTAATCCTTCCGTCCGCACTGTGACCCTGGGGTCGACTCAGCCTCTAATAGAAATGAGTACCAGGAATATTTCTTGGGGGCTAAAAACGGCCGGTGCTTACGGCCGACGACCTTACCACCCTCACGTGCCGATTGTCTTGAAATTTGGGAGCCTCAACCGTCTGGAAACCTCAGGGTCTGTCCATAAGAATTATTTTACCTTTTTACCTTTTACAAAATAATGGAAGCAGTCAAAGAAAATTCGTAACATATTTAAAAATATCGTGAATTTAAAAAACATCAACCTTGGTAAAAAAATGTGCAAATATAATACTGTTTAATTTTTCGGTTTTCTCGAGGTTATTTTCTTATACAGATTGGAAATTGGTGACAACTTCAGTCTTTTGGCGCGTGAACAGTTTGATTTGCGTGTGAGTTATTATTAAGTGTTACCAGCAGATCCTTATATTTTGTATAAAACAATCCCACGACAATTTGCTCCCTTCTTCACTCCATCTATACAAAATAAGGTGCTTCAATACTGTGCCGTCATTTTTACGAGTGTCAATTATTACCACAAATTCTAACTTCCGCACAATGCTCTATTTATGAGGCCAATTGTGTGTCGTCTGCCATCGAAGGCAGTGCGGGATACAACACGGTGTCCGCACAAACTCCAAGCCCTTGTAGAGTGCGACGGAATATTTTCTCTCGCTGTAAAACATGGCTGTGTGCTAGTCAGATGTAACTTACGAACATAACGCAAGTTAACAGCTGATTCCGCAACATTAACATTGTTCTGAGAACCGTAGTCGTGTGCGGTATATTTAATTTTGTGTTATCTGAAGTCTTCAAAAAATTCTTTCATAATTTTTATTGCTGCATTCTCTATTACACATGCAGCAGAGAACACTTCTGGCACATGGCTTCGTGTCTGAAATAGCCACATGTTGGTAATGACAGCATGCGGTCTGCCAGCGTAGGCACATTAATTAATAATTAATGTTAGCCTGTGCACGAAAAAACCCCTTCATGGTGCTTGATGTTGCGTGTGACAATGATCACAAGCCACACCAGCAATTGTTCTATCTCAGCAGGCGTATGAACTGTTCGCTTCGCTTCACACCGCATAATTTGGTTTAAACGCGTGCTTTAGGACAATATTGAGACTGCAGACACAGTAACAGTGCACTTAAAACACTATATTAGCGAGTCCTAAAAGCAAAAACCGGTTGGGTGTAAGAAAGTTTAAAGAATTTATGCCAAATATCTTTATTACAGTGTGTTGCTACCTACCTTAAAACTACTATTCCATATAGTCGTCATGTAATTAAAGGCACTTGTTGTATCTTTGGACCAGATTTTGAGTGCATTCGTCGTAAAGGGTCGCCACCAAGACTTTCCTTCAGTCCGTATTAATATCCTGGATCGGATATGAAGACACATTTAAAAAAATATATATATTCTTATAATTCAGAAATCGTGATTCGTTGCTTCTCATGCACATTAGTTCTGCATTCTTTGAACAATCGACATCGTTTCCTCACATTTCCTTAGTTCACTGCATCTTCACCACACACTTCATCATTCTGCCTGTGAATTTCCGCCGGACGAATATTTTTAGCGTTTACAAATCGTACTACCAACTGCGCTTCACAGGTAGCGGGATTTTTTATTTATTTTTTTTACTCATTTCCAGCGGCTACAGCGAATAGGGGGAAAATTACGACAGAATACTACGCAGTATACGCGTTCACTCTTCACAGGAAGTGTGCGCGTTACCTGCTCGGCCGTTATGGGCCACCGACTCTTAATACACGCGCCTCATGTCTCAGGGAAAGTAGTAACTTTGTACTCTTCATCTTGTATTAATATGAGTAGTGAAGTCTGTGTAGGTTGGAATGAGCAAGTAGTTCCTTCTCCGTGGATGGAGGAGAAGGGTACGCTTTGGTTAAAATCAGTCCCGTTACTGGCCTGAGGTGCCCAGAGGGTTCCAGGAAGTTAAGGTTACCAGATTACGTGACAATGGCCCAGAATGGTGGTAAGATTGTTGTCAGCCTTACGCACCGGCCGCTTTTTACTCCCAGGAAATACTCTTGGCACTCATTTCTGTTAGAGGCTGAGTCGACTCCAGGGCCATAGTGCGATCGGAAGGATTATGTCAATGAAAAATTCCAATGACACCATCTGGAATCGAACCAACGACCTTCCGATTTGTAGCACAGTGCCTTAACGACTGTGCTACTGCGGTCTCCGTATGCTACAGGTAAATAATTAAAATGTTTTACTGTAACCCCATACACTGAGTACTGATAGCGAATGTTGGCGAGTGGGGGAGCAGAACTTTGTGTTAGTCTGGGTAGGCCGTTTGTTAAGTGGGTAGCTACCGCTTGTGAAAATTCAAGTTTTGTGTGATATGAAGCCGTGTAAACTGGTAATTAAATATCGGTATCTGAGGAGCTGGCTGCCTCCAACTGTAGGGCCTGTGCAGTGAAAGAAAAGTGAAATTCATAGAACGTAAAGCTGGAGTTTGGAAGCTTCTGCGAAACGTAAGGAACTATTTAACAAGCGAAATACCGTGTATAAGAAGATATGAATCTTGATCAACGTTCGTACGACCTCACTTCTCGGAAGTCTTTTTAGGCGCGTTCCAAAAATAGAGAAAAGCGACTATTAGCTTCATCATGTCTGTCTGTCCGCCCACATGCCCACATGGAACAGTTCGGCTTCCACTGGACGTATTTTCGTGATATTGTACATATGAATATTTTTCGAAAGCCTACCGAGAAAATTCAAGTTTCGTTAAAATCTGACAAGGATACTGGGTACTTTACAAAAATACATATGTGGTTAGTGATAATATCTCGTCCAGTTCTTCTTAGAACGAGAAATGTTTGCGACCAGATGTATAGAGAAGCACGACACACACATTTTTATGTGCAAAACGTCTTTCCGAAAATCGCGTCGTTTATGAGATGTTGTGAAAAAATATGGTAGAGCCAAACAGGCCACAGATGACCATATAATAAGTAGCATGCGCTTTGCGTACTAGATAAATAAGGCTGCAGACACACACTCAGAATATAAAACACACGTTTCTGTTCCGTGGAAACAGTTGTTACGCACACGTGTCTCAATATTACTTTAATATGGATATTGTCTGTCTTGTTCATTACTTAGTAGTTGGTCACCCATTCCTAACAGCCTTCGATTATGCCATTGGGCTAATTTGAGGTGCCAAAATGTACACCCACAAAAAAATAAGATACATATGTAATTTGCATTTTTGTCTCTGTACCTGGCGGGAGACAGAAGGGAATATTGTCGGCTGAATAGCAGGGAGCATTTCCTAAATTTATTCTCTTCTTAATTTAAATAACATATATGAATTATTATTTAAGCATTGTTCCGGTATTTGAAATTTGTCTAATTTGTTATGTATTTATTGCTCTCTCTGCATTATGACTGTCCTGTTCTGGCAATACACTGTCTGATTTTTTAGTAGATCAGTGGTTATTAAAGTTTCCTGCAGCTTATAACCTTTGATTCTGAAAATATGTTCCAGAATTCGTTTAAAAAATCTTAAAAATAAAAAAGTGTTTTAAATCTAAGACGCGATAATCTATATAGCAAGTGGTACAGAATTAAGTATTTTTAAAAATTTGCAGTACGATTGAAAAGAATTTGGAATATTTTGCACCACCAGGAATTATATTTTTCACCCCAGTTTAAGGACCACTGGACTTGAAGATTTTCCATAATAGCGTCTACCGCCATTTCGCAAATTTCTTAAGGTATAATCTGACAGGAGTTTATTTCGGTATCGAGCAAGGTTACATTTCTTGCAACCACATGTCTTATTCGCATTTCACTGCTTCTTGTCACACTGCACCCAAAATCTGTACCGGTTATCATTGCTGTTTTAGATATGGGTACTTGTGGATATAAAGACAGGTCAGTCTGAATCAATGCTTTGGTGATTTTCATTAGTATCTGCAGTAGAATCTTGGGTTAGTAGCTTTAAATTCAAACGTATCGAGATGAAAGACGGAAAAATTGTAGATATTCTTGATTTCAAACTTTTACCGTGTTGTGAATGTTGTATTCATTCTTTAGGGTGATTTTCCGGCATCTGAATTTTATGTGCCGAAGTTGCGGAACACTATGTCTGTTTCATCTTCATAGGTCTTGTGAACAAGACCTATGAAAATGGAACAGAGTGTTCCAAAACGTCGGCATATAAAATTAAGACGCCGTGAAATCACCCAAAAGAAAGAATATGACCGTTGTAGTTATGTTCGTTACGTACAAAATTACGAATTTTGTAAAAATTAATCGCAGTATTTTGATTCGCGCTAATGTCTAAAATAGTCGCTGTGTGTTATGTTGGGCAGATACTAAACTTATGCATTAAACGTAAATAGTTCATATGAAATTTTAAGAATTTTCAAAGGCAGACGGAATATCGTACTTCAAATTGAGCGACTTCGCTTTCGAGAGACCGCAACACACCTACCGTTCACGTAGTATTTACGTAGTACTGGACAGGCAGAACACGCCTTAGAATTTCTACCTATTTTCACGAAATATGCCTACGGTTATTTTTGTAATGGCGATTAAAACAATACAGAGACAGGCAGACAAACACAAGCTGGCAGCTCCCTGTAATTTGTTGAAATTTCGGGCGAATACTCACAAATGCCTAGTCGCATGGAAAACGAAAAACACAAATTTCTTTTTCGTACGGTTCTTAATAATATTTAGTTTACTGTTTCACCATCGACTGTACAAACACGTAAGGTTTATTTTCCTTCAGCTGATAAATCATTACACACGTTCATATTTAAGTAATTTAAACACGTTCGATGGATGTGTGAGTGAATGAATGAATGAATGAATGAATGAATGGACTGATGCAGAAGCATAGGACTTGGGCCTCGTGACCTAAACATTATTACGTAACTCTAGTTCTTGTTAATGAATGTTATATAATACAACGACATAGGAATATAAATTTTATCCCAAATTTCGGGTTGTTTTTGTACGCACGATAATGGAAAACAAGCACTTAAAAACTGTTAACCTTTAATTACTATAATACGTTATGAGCTGTACGCTTCAAACTTTATCTCAGGAACATATAAAGCACTTATGTATATTGGACCGTGCATCATTGTGGTAGTTGAAGAATAAGAGACCAACATGATGTCACTAGTTATTAAGTTTTATTTCACTTCTTCTATGCTCAACATGTTTCGGACATTAATACACCCATCATCAGGCTCCTGATGATGGGTGTATTAATGTCCGAAACATGTTGAGCATAGAAGAAGTGAAATAAAACTTAATAACTAGTGACATCAAGTTGGTCTCTTATTCCTCAACTATATAAAACACTCTTTGTGTGAAAAATTCGTCCAGTCGCAACTTGAACATTTCTTTTTCTGCACGCTGTCGTGTTTAGTTAAAGTGATTTTCACTACGGTTAAATCCGTGTTGGGTTGTAAACATTTATTTACTTATTTGAAATTATTGATTTTACCTTTTCAACATGTTATTTAATTTATCAGAAATGCCAAATTGTAGCTTTATAGAAACATTCTAAACAAAACAAAAATATGCAAATCACCGTCAAACACAAATATACATTTGTCATGTGACGATAAGTAACATGGATATATTTCGGTCCTGACGTATATTTAAGCTATATGTACAATTTTAAGTAAGTGTTATGAGAATTTGAACTTGAAGTTGACGCGTGTATCAAGAAGAAGAAGACATAAGACAGTAAAGATCACGTTCAATCACCCTTTCCGTAAAAACGTAAAAAGGCAATAGAGCATAAAATACATGGAGGTCAAGATTAAAAGTAAAGAAAAAGAAATAAATATAAAATTTTTTTTACAAAATCGAGAATTTATTAGTCTGTACCCTGTAGAGGACACTTAAGCGAAAACAAAAATTACACTGAACAAGCGTCTGTAAGATGTTCGAGGCAACTTGGAATAAATTAATCTCTTTAGATATTAAATTTAATCCTAAAACTTAAAGATATAAAACAATATAAAATCTTAAAAAGCAAACACTTAATAAACTAACTTTAAAAAAATAAAATCCTATATGAAGTATATTTTGTGTTGTTTGTATTTATGCTTTGTTTCCTAAATGTTTTCACAGAGCCTGGTGATGATCTGGTCAGACCGAAACGTGTACATGCACCTTACATATTAGTCAAATATTAAACGTGTGGTTTTGTTTAACGGTGATCTACTAATTCATTAGTTAGATGTAAAAACATAAATGTTGTCTTGTGTAAAGAAAACCATGTTTCGATCCTTAAATGGGTTATCTTTATTAGTGCAAGTTATTCAAGGTTACTGTATGGAAGAACCATAATCCTATATAACACATATTATATATAACTAAAATTGAGTGGCATATTATTACATTAAACGTATTCGATTCTCAATAGCATGACAATAACCTCATGTTCTCACTGAGTATCAGTAACTCATTAATATAGGAGGTAATGGGGTTTCAGTACTTTAACTTATACAACATGTGTGATTGTGTAATATGAGCCCCGTGAGGGCTAAATTACATTGGGTTTGTACTAAGGCCGTGTCTACGCGGTCTAAAACTTGGATCTGCGGCCAATCGCTTGTGGGGATTGCGGGTTTGAATCCCGCCGGGGGAAAGAATGTCTGTTTCTTATGAGTGTTGTGTGTAGTCGGTTAGAGGTCTCTGCGACGGAGTGATCGCACGTCCAAAGGAGTCTGACCGAGTGTGGTGTGACTGAGTGTGATCGTGAAGCCTAGACAGTGAGGAGGACCTGCACACTAGTGACTGTCATGTCATGATGAAAACAAAGGACTTGCCTAGAATACTGCGTGTCGGCGTTCCTAATAAATTAATTACGTGTTTATATATATATCACATACCCTTCGTTAAGGACAGAAGTGTAGATGAGTTACTGGTCGATGTATTTCCCATGGGTATGGATTTACCAGAGCAAACAAATTCAGACATTGCTACTGAAACTTTCTGTTGCTAATGATGTCAGTTTCCTGTCGTTAAATCAGAAGGAACATGGTAAGGTTTCCTGGTAGTACATTATTAAACGGCAAATATTGTGATCACTCTGCGAGCGGTCGCCGTGATTTAATTGCCATAGGGTTTTCAGAAATCTGCCTATCGTTTGACTATCACTCAAAGGCAAACCGTCTGACCTATTCCACAAGCGGGGAGTACAACCAAATATCTAACTATTCTGCAGCATGGCATTCAACAAGTATTTGAAATCTCAATGTGTACTTCAGTTTAGAGAGACGCGTTCTGAATTACAAAGGCCAATCGATGAATGTTTTGTGGGAAAGAGGTGACGGTTTATTGAGAGAATAGTAGGCAACAACAACATTGTGTTACACTGTATGGAAGAATTCAGAATTGCTGTTGTTCAAACAAAAGAAAAGAAATTATATTCACATACAGCAACGTGAAGCATAAATGGAGAAAATAATTGTACACAGAGTAATATAATTTGAATGAAAGAAATTGGTTAGCATAGTGTAGAATGGAGTTATGGAAACTAAGAAGTAAAAGGAGTTGTACATAAAAAGGAAGATGTTACCTGGTAAGGAAGATGAGAATGTGGTTCATATGTTACTAAGACAGAAATGGCCAGAATATTTATTAGGTATTGAATGGTTACATGTAAACAAAGAAACGGCATACAAGAAAATGATAAGTTGTAATAAGATTATACGATTAACAAGACAAACAAATTACGTAAAAGATAACGGGGGGGGGGGGGGGGGAATTTGCCAAAAAACTTTTTTTGGGGGATTTGAGAAAAAAAAAAAAAATTTGATTGGGGGGTTTTGTTTTTTCCTTTTGTTT
>Ga0131853_10003970_pt1 | contig 26526 bp, 18 predicted proteins | sample TergutLab28metaG_FD_92764 | JGI IMG/M metagenome (GOLD analysis project Ga0131853, IMG submission 92764) | Labiotermes labralis P1 segment gut microbial communities from Petit-Saut dam, French Guiana - Lab288 P1 (version 2) (version 2) | ecosystem: Host-associated > Arthropoda: Insects >... | reverse complement strand
TAGTGATATTCCCCTGTAATTACTACAGGTCATTGGGTCACCCTTCTTCAAGATTGGGCATATTATTCCAAAATTCCACTCATGAGGTAGCTCTTCATTTGCCCAGATACGAAGTATTAATTGAAGAATCCGATTTTTAAGTTCTATTCCACCTTGCTTAAAAAGTTCTGCTGTTATTCCGTCTGCTCCCGGTGCCTTATTATTTTTGAGCTTCTTAATAGCTTACTCCAGCTCTTCGAACGTGGGGGGTTCATTTCCTCTGCTATTGGTCCTTCTATGGACCGTGTATTTCCATCTTCTGCAGCGGCATATTTCTGGATATTATTTTTGTTGAGGAGGTCATCAAAATGTTCATTCCATCGTGCCAGTACTTCATTTTGACCACAAATGATTGATCCATCCTTAGTCTTACATATGCTCACCCTTGGTTTAAATTCTTTCTTAGTTTCCCTAACTTTACTGTACAGCTTTCTAGCCTCCCTGCTATCATATATATTTTGAAGTTCTTCCAACTGTTTCTTTTCCCATTCTCGCTTTCGTTTCTTATGTATTTTCTTCTCTTCTCTTCTTTTCTCCTGGTATCTGAGGACTTTATTCCAAGTACCATATTGCTGTTGCATAATTAAATATGCCCCATTTTTCTCTTTAGTTGCCCTTTCACAGTCCTCATCAAACCATTCATTTCTCTTACGTGATGCCTGTTTTCCCAAAACACAGTAGCCAAACATTATATAAAAAATTCCCATATCAACAGTGCCACATAAAAGAATAATATACCGAACAGTGGAAAAATTATAAATCACAGATACAGCACTGGACAAAAATAAAATACAAAAACTGGCACTTTTCTTGGTTGATGCATGGTGTACTTTACATATCAATGCAAATAGACACCCCCCCCCCCCAAAAAAAAAAAAAAAAGATGTTAATATTATGAAAATTCACATGCAGTTCATGAAGTTTCCCTTACCTCACCTCAGACTGAAGTTGATGCATACAAAATCTTAGGGTACACATTTTTTTAAAAAACAAGTTCTGACAATTACCTTAAATTAATCCTGACATCATCACTTAGGGAATGAACAAAAGAGTGAAAATGTACGACAATATACATTCTTCATAAGAAGAGAAAGACAAAATTTCAAGAGAACCTGCCCACATTTCTAGAACACAGCCCTATCATGCATGACGAAATATTTTCAGAAAGTTCCGAGGCCTGCTAAGAAGCTGGAGGCCAGCAATTCAAGACTCTTCAATGAGGTAAAGTAAGGTAAACTGTAGAAGAAATCAGACTACAAACTCCTGGTGAAGGAAGGCTTCATATGTGACAGAATTACCACAGACTGCGCCATGCTGAAAATGTAAATTAATGACATGCTCTGTAGCTTACATGTCCTACATGACTACATGGTTCTGGCTCAATTCTATAACCTGGAAACCAACTTCATAAAACAAGTGACTGTTATTTGGCATAACATCCCATAACACTTGAATTTTAAATTCAAAATACCATGGTTGAAATTCTACCTAGCACTTACGAATACTGATATTTATTTATCTGGTACAAAAATCACACACACCTGTAAATCCTGGAGTAAGTGCTGCCATTTTCCTTGCTAAGTCTGTTTTATCCAAATCAGTTTTCAGTTGTTGTAGATGTACTTTGAAGATGGATGCTCTACCCTTGATATCTGGTGCTGGCACAAAGATCTGCCGATCAAACCTTCCTGGACGCATCAAGGCTTTATCTAAAATGTCAACCCTATTTGTGGCTGCTAGAACCACAACATTGGTGGTGGTGTTAAAACCTACAACAAACAAACGAATGAGCAACTGGTCCTTATAAAAATAAACGTCCAGCTATCTGGTGCCTTTCTACAGCAAATACTGGGTTCCCAACATACATGACACAGCATAAGCCTGGCATTAGAGCTGCACTAGTCTAGGAATGCCTGCTGTTACAAGCAAGAGTCCATCAATGTAATCTGAAAAACCTGCACTTTCCCATTGACGTCAGTGCATTAGGTACTCTTACTGACTCAACAAACTGTGTGTGTGTGACAGAGAGAGAGAGAGATAGAGTGAAAGACATGAATGGCAGCATGTTCCACAAGCATATTATGGTACCTACTTTACTTCAACACTGAAACCCAGAAGTTACAAACTAATAAATTATACATCTAGGTGCTCTTCCCCCATACATCACCTCCACCAGTATTGACTCCCACTACATAAAAACTGTCAAATATATCCTACATGTTTTGAAGGATGTTGATATCATGTTCATCATTTTGTAACACAAAGAAGTTACAGCTATATGCCTCTCATGCAGGATGCATTTCACAGTCAACCAGCAATGTGCAGCTAAAACACCAAGGTCAGATAAAGACATTTCCAAGGCCAAGCAAAGTAACACCAGCCATTAAATTCTTCTCTCTTCAAGAGTACATTATACATTTAACTCTGGTATAAAAGGGTTAATGTTAGACACCTTTGAACTATCACAATACAAGATTTCAAAGGTGTGGCTGAAGTGGTTCAATAGTTATGCCAACAAATGGCCAGTTAAATTTTGTGCATTTGTCATGCTGTTCTTGTCATACATACTTTTCAAATCACCTATAACAATACAAAATTTCAGACCTCTATACTAAGTAGCACCAGAGTTGGTTCCACCTCAGAAGTTAACAAGAACATCATACTATAGTATCACCAGTGGCAAAGAGTGTAACAGCACAGAGCACAAAGCACAAAGGCGATGCACCACTGAAGACATAATCAACAAACTAAATTTAATAAAAATCCATACAGTATTAGAGAATGTGTGTATGTGTGTGTGTCTGAGAGGTGCTTGTGCACAAGTGTATGAAGAAAGCCAGATCCACACATTTGGACATAGTATGTATCGTGAGGCTTATAAAACAGAAAAGTTCAGATATAAACTGACTTCATTCAGAACTCCAAACCTAACAGGATAGTTGAAAAGTGTACAAGCTTACCGTCCATTTCAACCAGTAATTGATTCAGTGTGTTTTCTTGTTCTGAGTGACCACCAAAGCTGCGTCCACCACGCTTCCTACCTACTGCATCTATTTCATCAATAAATAAGATGCAAGGGGCATGTTTACGAGCCATTGAAAACATGTCTCGAACCTGAAAAACACAACAATACATTCAGAACCAAAGATATTCCAGTTGTTAATGTCAACCCTAAAAATAATCCCACAACATATGAGGAACTGTAAGGACTGACCAGTGCTCAATTCATAAATTAAAAGTTGTGTCAAACTTTAACAACACCTTTATAACCTACAGGTATCCTGCGTAAGATAGGATAGTATAGTTCATATTGTGAGTAGGGTATGGACTGGTTGACCAAGGAATCTTGGTTCAATTCCCATGAGGGATAAGCAATTTTCCATTTCTCCAAAATGTCCAGACCAGCTCTGTGGCACCTCTCAATTTCCCATTGAATAGGGACATGAGGTTTTTTCCCACACAAGTAAATGGTCAAGGCATGAAGCTAACAGCTGCTTCAATCTAGTGTCAAACTATACCTTTGTTCCTCACATATGCCACCATGGATTGAAGTAGGAAAACATTCCTTTACAGGGATCTTTCTGACACTCTGTAGTCAAAACACTTTTGTACTGTTCCACTTGTGAAAAAGATACTTGAAATTGTACACACACACACACACACATGCACATGCCCACATACAATAGACTGCCATTTGAATAACTGTGATTCATTAAGTTCAGACTGCAGCCTACATTACAGGGCATCATAATATAAACACAACTAAACATCCTGTAAAAACTGTGGTAACAGCCAAAAATTTCAGAATGACAGTGACAAATAAAAATTGAAGTCCCAATGAAATTGTGATAATCTGTGTTGCCTTCAGTTCACAGGATTCTGTTATCAGTCACTTATATAAAAAACAAAGATTTAATACACCCAAATATTATTTCATCCATGGTTTTATACGGACATGAAATCTGGTTTCTCACCATGAAGAAAGAACAGTTTGAAGGGATGCTGAAGGCAGGGTGCATAAAAGAGAACATCTGGAGATGGTAGAAGTAACTGGAAGCTGTAAAGACTGCATACTTAGATGTGAACATTTAGATCCCCACCTTCTGGATTATAACTCAACACAGCATTGTACTGCAGGTGGTCACCAACATTGTGAAGGAACCTACTACCTCAATCGATGGAAGAATATGGGGTCAAAATGCCAGCAACCAAATATGAGACTACAGAGATTCATACTGCAAGATCAAAACCAACAGAAGCAGTATGAGAAGCTCACACTTTGTATTCATCACACATACTATTAGGATGATAGATTAAGGACAAAGAGATGGGTGCAGCATTTAATACACACTAGAAAACCCAGAGGGAAGACACTGCTTGTGAGCACAAATGGGAGAATATCATCAAAGTGGACCTAAAAATTCACAATGTGAAGATATGAACTGAATTCAGCCTAAGTATAATATACCATGATCAGAACCCTTAGATATAGATTAATTTGGCTCTAGAATTCCAAAAAAGGTAAGAAATTTCATGACTAGATGAGTGATTACCAGCTGCTCAAAAAAACTGTTAGTTAACAGTAGAGTAACTGTAAACTTTAGGTACACATGCAATTACAAGTACGAAAAGAAAGCAAATGCACAAATAATTTACCACACAAAATTTGGTTGCTCCAAATTTGACATCCAGAATGTGTACAGAAATAAACAAAAATTTGTGAATAAACTTACCCTTGATGGCCCAACCCCCACAAACATCTCAAGGAATTCTGAACCAGAAACTGTAATAAATGGTACATTAGCTTCTCCAGCTGTTGCCTTAGCTAGCAATGTCTTTCCCGTCCCAGGTGGACCTGTAAATCATTGGGCTGCAGTAAGCAATCTTCAAACTCTTGGATAAAACTGGCTATTTCTAACTATTAACTTCACAAATATACATTTATGGATTTTATATATGTAAATCTCAGGTCACATATGCACAAGGGACCACGTTTTGCATGATAATCCATATTAACTTGTATTTCCCCAAAGCCTAAAGATTTTTTTTTTTTTTCAAGTGGACTACTTACTGACAATCAACTGGCCAGATCACACAGCATCAGGACAAATTAAAGAATGAGCACTGAACTTTGGTGGAATGATAGTGACATGGTAAAACCAAAGCACAGGAAGGAAAACCTGACCCATAGCAACTTGCCCACCACAAATCTCATACAGACTCAGACGGGATCAATCCCAGGCCTCTGTGGTGAAATGCTACACTTTATGATTCACACTCTGATTAGCTACCATTATTTAACCAATAATTTGACATATTCACTGCTGTACTGGTATTCAAACAACAAAACATGAAATAATCATTGCAAGCTACTTCATCCACAAAATGATAATTTTGCATACAAAGAAAATGACAAGCTACAAATGAAACAATACACAAATTATTGTAGAATGTAATTAAAAACAAACAACATTAAGTAAATGGAAGACAGTTTGCACAAACATGTAAGGAGAAATACATTTATAAACAGTAAGTCGACATTGTGTACTTCATTTAATGTGCATAGAGAACAATTAATTATGGTGTACCTGTTAGCATGGCTCCCTTTGGGATCTTTGCACCTAGATCTATGTACTGTTGAGGATTTTTCAAGAAATTAACAAATTCCATAATTTCCAATTTTGCTTCTTCACAGCCTGCAACATCCCTAACAACAGAAAAACCACTTAACAATATACTAGAAGACAGTAATTTAAAGATGAAATGTGTGAAATTCTTGTGTTATAACTAGGAACAAAGAAACAAGGAGAGCAAAAATTCATGCATTGAAAAAGGATTTTGAAATGGTCTAGGCTCAAGCACTTTGATCATGTTAAGCAATGAAGGAAGTGAGAGTCTTTAACCACATTCATTTTCTTCTGGCTCTGTAAGTTTCACTTTGCATGCTGAATTATATGCAGACACATAGCACAATGAGTTAAAATCAGGGAGATATGGGGAAAAGCATTTCCCTTAAGAGACCAGTTCTTTCACCACAATCACAATTTATAACACCAGCCACTTTTTTATAATGCACTGAGGTATACTACTTTCATGCATCAGATGCATTTTCAATAAATCATCTCATGGGTAAATGTATTTTTAACTGCCTGTTAATCTCAAAATTGTCAATCCTAATTTCAGATCCAATCACACAACTCACTGTACCTAAAAATTGCCACTTCAAGTATCAGGCCTTCTTTCATGGTCTGCGGAATCTGCAGTGTCAAAGAAATACGCCAGCCATCCCATATATTATATTCTCATATAACATAGCCAGAAAAGAGAAGTTTAATTACTAAGCATACACCAAATTAACCTGAAAATCTTCTATGCAGAAATATGAGATCTTTGATAGGTTCTGCTGTCAGGCTTTCTCTCCACCAGGGACAGTGTTCCCAGCAATGCCAAACAAATTCTCATTTGTCAGCTAGGGAGATGGTATCCCTAAACAATGTTGTCTAAGTGGAGTTGTCTGACAGAAATTTTTCTCTTCCACCACATGAATGGGTTCCTGTTGTGAGAAACAGTAGGCTCAAACCTATTATACTTTTCATTTGGCAACTTCTTTTCTGGAAGACATGTTTCTTCTTTAAGTATTTCAAAATTTAACAATAATGAATGTGATGACTGTAGCTCTGATTAAGTCTGCAGCCATATGTAATGTTACAGTTAGCATTGCACAAGATGATTTATGTTCAGTTTGTAACAACACTGTAAAGAGGAGGTTTGAAGTCACAGCTGTTACGTTTTCCTTAATATTCCAATATAAAGGGAAATAGGAATTTACACCATTTTGCAGAGCACCTGCAATAACACCTCCATTCTTATTCTCTGTGTTACTGCCGCAAGTTTCAAAATAAACTACACTCCATCAAGAGTATTTTAGCTAACAAGGTAGCTCACAATTTGCTTGTAACCTATTCAATAGGATTTACCAATGGCAATGGTCCAGATGCTGGCTTACATTCAAATAAGCAATCCACTATGGATAACCCTAAAAGCTTCAGGTATGCATACAAGAGTCTTCTACCCTCAAGATGGAGGCTGCAGTTTCTTCTGAAACATTAGTTAACTATCTACAAGACCATATGGTGTCATCAAAAAGACAATAATCTTCATAGTTACTGGCACGGAAACCTAAATTCCCACACAACTGTCTGAAAATTCTTTAAGTTTAGAACTGAAAAACATATGTTCAAATCCAAATTGGAATTTTTCCTCCAATTGATTTCAAAAGCCAATGACTCACACAGGCCTAATTGTAATAACAGAGAACATGCTGTAATAGGAAAAGTGTATGATGCAGTTAATATCAGTCATACAGAAATTTATCTATACACCTACTTAAATCTGACTCCAATGTCATTAGAATTGATAAGCTTAGCAGTAGACTCCATGACTCCACCAAACAAGCCACCTCCTTTACGTCCCCGAGCACCCATCATTTCAGCAGAACGTCTCATCATATATATAAGGAACCCTACAAAGAAAACATGAGTCTCAAAACAACAACCTCATGTCAGTGGTGTATTTAACAAATCACATGCTCTCCTTATGTTATCCGACAAATATACAATAACATTTGCACATTTTCACTACATCCACAGCCAGTAACAACAAATGACCTTCATGCAGTGGTGTTTATACACAACCATAACAATATTCTTCACCTCTAACATAACACAAAACCACATCACTATTGTCAACTCCGACAACTCTCACTTTCTGATTTACAATTAAAATTAATTCAATAATAATAATTAAATTTTATACTGTGCATTTTCTTACGTTCCATATTTTAAACCAACAAAATGCACTACAATTAGTGCATTTGGTTAGTTTAAAATATGCACTACCATTAGTGCATTTTGTTGGTTTAAAATAAGGAATTAATAGTAATAATGATTAGAATAAAATTTTTACTTCTCTACTGTCATTTTTCATTTGAAATTTCAAGGTAGATAATAAACAAGCCTATATATTTTGAATAATACATTTCTTGTGAGTAAAAGAGTACAATTATTATAATGGTACAAAGCCTTGTATTTATGCCCAATATCAGTCAATCAGGGCTTAATGCCATGCTGTATATGAATAGATGCTGCATAATGTTGCTCAAGTAGGAAGCATAATTTTTAATAAATAATTCTATTACTGTCTGTATCAACTAAAGTATTGAATTTAATAATTTTCCAACAAGATGCGACTTATTCAGTTTATTACATTCCTGTAGGCAGCTCTACATGTTTCGGGCATTGACACCCATCATCAGGAGCTTGTACAACTGCAAATACAGCTTCTGGTATTGATTAACTACAATGAGTAAAATACGCTGCTATTAATACTAATGTATAACTTAAAATTCCAGATTGGTCATATTGAATGTTACTAGCCTTGACGAATATGTATATAAAATATTGGTGGATGGTTAAAAGCAGTATTTTTTAATTATGTACAACAAAATATTTAAAACATATAACTACATATATATATATATATATATATATATATATATATACACACACACACACACACACATAATTTAGATTATGTTGAAGTTCTATTGGAAAATGCAATAAACAAAGTCAGTTAAGACTATTGTGTGTATACCTGATTTAGTTATTATAAAATATATATATATATATATATATATATTGTTATATATTTTAAATATTTTGTTGTACATAATTTAAAAATACTGCTTTCACCCATCCACTAATATTTTATATACATATTCATCAAGGCTAGTAACATTCAATATGACCAATCTAGAATTTTAAATTATACATTAGTATTAATAGCACCGTATTTTACTCATTGCAGTTAATCAATACCAGAAGCTGTATTTACAGTTGTACAAGCTCCTGATGAAGGGTGTCAACACCCGAAACATGTAGAGCTGCCTACAGAAATGTAATAAACTGAATTAAGTCACATCTTGTTGGAAAATTATTAAATTCAATTCATGATGCACGGTCCCATGTATATAAAAACTAAAGTATTACCAAAATGTTTTTAAAAGCACATGAATTGCATATTATCACTACTGTACAAATAAATGAAAAAATTACCAATAATTAATAATGTTGGGAGGATTCCAGTGATGCTTGCTGCCTCCAGCTCAGTCTTGTAAATGACAGGAACAAAATTTGGTGGTTCCACATTCATATCAATCTGCGCATTTTCTAGATTTCGCTCAAATGAATCCACACTCCCGATATTAAACCAAAGCACACTCTGAAATGAAAAAAAAAAAAAGTACTGCACTATTCAATTACCTCCAATCACCTCCCAGGATGGGTCACACAACAAAAAACTGTCATCAAAATATGACAATATACAAACAAAATATGAGTACAAATTCTATATACACTAACTAAAGCTCAAAGACTAATTTTTTTAACATCTCACCATGGAATATTCAGAACCATGCTCAGAGACAGAAGAAGAACACACATACCCTAATCCATAAAATGATAAAGACAAACATCTCCAGCCAGAACCTCAGGCTTCAGTACCAATAACATTGCCTGTCACTGGTGGGTGACCCTGAGCCAGATCAATCTCACACATCCTCAAAATCTACTTCTCTACCAACTGTTTTCATATTTATCTTAAACATATGACTCATACACCAACTTGTTACTCTTGTACAAGTTTCTGTACCACCATTACAAATGCATATGTGCCTCCTATATAAAACACTATCCTGATGTTCAAAGCCTCCGTAAGTTACATACCTTTACAGGATATTGCAACTTGTCTAAAACAGAAGCCTATCTTTAGAACAAATTTATTATGCAAACTAGAAGTTAATGCAAAATTACACACAATAAACAAAGAAATCTTTACCACAAAGATGCAATGGTAAAATAACACGTAATGGAAAACACTGTACTATATTATTGACTGTTTCCTATTCAAGTATCTTTGTTCCATGCTGCTAAGAACCACCCCTCTTGAATATGTGCACTAATTAAGCCAACTGATAGCAAAATATGGTTAAATACTTTAAAGAATTATAAGTGGAGCAAGATAAAACAGAATGAGTAAACAATAGAATAATATAAGAAAAAAACATTTTGCCAGCAACAATATATGACACTACTCACCGAGCCATCAACCGTGTTCCCCGACATGAGACGTACTCTCACCCATTTCTTGTTCACTACTTCAAGTTTCTCCACAATGCCTTTGGCCAGGTAACTGGAAGAGTTCAGGAAGAAAGGAAGTTCTTTCCAGAAAAAGGACCATCATTAGAGAATATAGTGTGAACTACCTAGTACCCACAAAGCATGCAATGTCTCTGACAGTCCATACAGCGAGAATTCCCATTGTTCTTATGCATCTAATTCATCATCATAATAATATATAAACAAATTGCAACCTATTTAAAATAGCTTCCTGCCTACAACCCCATAGACTTTCCCTTTTTTTTTTTTTCCATGTTTCAAATGTTCCTGGAGGGGGGATGGGGTGGGGAGAGACACAGTATGTCACACAAAATGATATTTAATAGACCATAATTAACATTTGTTTCACAAATACACAATCTAAACTCCTGGAAAATTTTTATAAGAAGCTGGAAGATCTTGGTCCTTCAGGAAACATCTGAAAAAGGACTGTGAAAGAACACTAACTAAACAGTGTCAGAATTAAGTTTTAAAGTCATCAGAATCAATCATACTGCATAAGCAGAAATTCAAATATTTGCCAACTGATATTCTCAACACTGCACAAAAAATCAGTGGCATTCCTAGAAGCCTGGTTCCCCTATATTAGCTACACTGTGAAAGATCATTCAAACTGAAAAGTGAGGTCAGTGTTTCTGCTTACTGTGTAGGGACACAAGCAAACCATAAACAATGAGTCTCAACCAGACTGCATCAAAACCTAGGAACTTCTCTGTAAGCATGGCAGTCAATAATGGACAAGCTGTTCATAAAATCTGTAACTTTATATTTGGGCATCCCACAAAAAAGAACACCTTTCTCACTCCGAAGTTCCTAAACTGCCTAAACTGGAATACAGAATTTCATAATCACTGCTGCACATTAATAAATTTCAAAAACCTGACTTCTATGATAAGATCTTGCTAGGAACAGAAGTTTCACAAAATATAACACAAACTGTATCAGAATCTTAAACAACAGACTTTTATAGGGTAGGTATATTTCTTACTAAAAAATACATTCTAACACCTTATAAATTACTCTACAGTCTATTTTATACAACTACAGTTTACACTTACAAGACTTACTCATGCAATCAGCCATGCCAATACACAGCTTCAGTTCCAAATAGGTAAGGTTGGTCACCTGAGAAAATGTTATCACTTGCAGTCAACCTGAAAGCTACTAGTCTCATACAGTCCACAAACCATAATGTTGAATGGTATTACATAAACACAAATGCATGCTTACTTATTTACAAATTCCTTCCAGGCAATTTCCTTATATCCCATCTCATAATAGGCAAGAGTACCGAGAAATGTCACAGCACCAACCAAACCAATAATTATCCACATCTCTCGTTCTCGTTCTCCACCATCTCCGAAACCTTTGCCACCAGATCCACCGGACCTAAATTCAACATAAACAGATTCACAAATCTCACTGCTGTGTCTGTAACAAAATACAGTTTAGCACAGACACAACAAAATAATTACTTGTTACAAATTTTCACACTGGTGGCCACCACAGAAAATTCTCCACATTAAGCAACTAACAGAATAGGGGATGTACTGCTTTTGGTTACATGCATGGCTAATAAAAGTTTATTTGAATTACCAGCAGCCTTTCCACAACTTTTAACCATTTACCAGGCACACACATATTGACCCTTAAGTCACACAATCACTTACCCTAGTCAATGTACACTTGGCAACATGCAGAAAACATAACAAAGGGGTAAAACTGAAAAAGTAAACACAATATTGCCCAGCACATGTTAAATAGGATAACACAGATAATCACTGAACATGGTGTAAATTTAGCATCAAAATGTGAATGAGTGGTGAATGGTTACGAGGTGGAGAAAAGCTGCTAGTAATTCCATTAAACTTATATTGTTTAAGACAAACAGTATGCACTGAATAAAGGTGACAGGTTTATGGTTTATTCCTAAGTGATGGGTCTTCATATATTTCATTTTATATTTTTCTCTTTCAAAAAACAGTTTTTAGTGTCCACAAAATCTGAATAACAAAATACTCGTCCAAAATGTTTTATGAACTTTGGTGTACTTAATGAAGACAGAAATCAAATTCAATTTGCAAATGAAATGAAAATTGTGTTCTTAGAAGAACAAACAGCTTCTTCCACATACGTTTAGAACTGGCATTACACCCCCCAAAAAAACAAATGTTACACCCCCCAAAAAAACTGCACATACTCATGGATGAAGGGATCTGAAATCAAAGGAATCTTACTGTTGATTTTGTTCACTCAACAAATAATTAAAAAGCAGATGGATATATTAAAACAGAAAGAAATCTAAGAGAAAATAAAATGAAAAAATAAATAACCTAGAAAATATAGACATTTGAGGGTCAAAAGTGAATGACATGAGCATGCAACCCAAAACATACAGCAAAATTCTGTTAATCTGACTCTCATGGGACAAGACAGATGACAAAATATCAAAATACTCTGGATTATCAGACAGTACTATACTGACCTAAGGTCTTACAGATAATTTTTCATTACTGCTCCTACACTTGGATTGTACAACTAATCACAGGAGTCTTTCATTTGGATATCTCCTTCATCTGCCGGTTCAGTGTCATCAGGGTCCTCTTCTATGTTTGCTGGAGTCTTCATACCTGAAGAAGTTGGTGGACCACAAGACAAGTGGTCAGGAAAAATGAAGCTTTTTATTGGGAAAAAGTAAAAATTGTGGTCTTGGGACTACTATCCTCTAGTGGCAGATTATCAGGATTTCCAAATGATCAGACATCAGATTGAAGGAATTTTGCTGTACACATAGATGCCCTTTTTTAAAAAAATTAAAAATTAAAAAAAAAATTAAAAAAAAAAGAGGAATCCTACATCTTACCTAGACTGGCTACCAAACATACCAAATGACCATTTATCATATGGTTTGGAGACACCTGATGGTTTAGAGGGCTGCGGCCCTGCTGCTCCTTTCGAAGGTGGAGGTACCTGAGATTCCTTTGGCACATCTTTTGTTTCTTTAACAGAAGGCTTCGCAGATTTTGTACCTTGTGTACCACCTCCAGGTTTAAAAAACTTGTCAAACCCTTTTGGAGGTCGCTCACAAAACAATCTCCATTGTTGCAAAACTGTTTCCAAATTCAGGGCTCCAGGTGCCTGTTGTAGTAACGTGAGATTCCTTTTAATCTGCAGAAAGCCATTAATTAGATTTAAGTTATTACAGATTATGACACAGTAGTGTAATCAGGAAGCAGCACAAACTTTCCACAGGCAAACACATGACATATTTATGTTACATGTGATTTTCCCACATATCAGAATCTAAGCATCAGTTTTAAAATGATATCATTCATAGGAACTGCTGTTCAACATTAACAGACACCAAGTGTAAGCAAATGACAAAATGGAGAAGTTTGATCACACTCTTTTTGCATATATTTCTAACAAGATGAAGAAATGTATTGTTATGTTGATACAAAAATAATCATTAAGGAAAAACTATTTAAAAGTCTGGGTGTTAAGTGTTTCCCAATGTCCCTACATGGTGTTAAGTTCCTTTCATCTCCACTAACAATGCAATCCTCATCACCATCCCTTCAAGGATGTCATCAACAACTGGACATCACCACAGCATGTCTTATATTTTCCTGGTCAGTACTTAAGCACTTGATAGATGACATTTTACTCTGATAGCAGATAAAGCCAACATTTGTTTGGTAAAGTATAGCCAACCAGTATTACAAACCACTATCATACTGGACATCAATCCTCAAAAACACAGGCACACATCCTCAGCCAAATCCATATGGCTTTCTACTTTAGCACCAAAGGTGGTTGTCCTGTTTCTGTTCAACCCATTATGGAAAGAGTTGGATGAACCAAAACTGTGTCCTATTCAATCTGTCCCAATCAACAATTCAAATAATGTTAAGAAGTCACACCGTCTGCTTCACACATGCATGGTATTCCTAAACTGCACTTCCAAGTTAACTATCACTATGTTAGTGTTTGGGTGCCTGCACCTTAAGCGTGGGCTTTACTGTCAGTGTTTTGGAGACCCTTACTGTCCCCACTTTCTGCCTACATCAACATACAGCCATCAACCACAATGGGTTCAATATTACTATCCCTACATGTTTAATGAATACAAACATTTATACATGCTGGTACAATTTCAACACAAAATTAAATACAGGCAATTTACAGGGAAATAATTGCAATTACTGCTAGTCTGTTATTCTGTAGTTGACACGTGAAAAATATTATTTCTTTTTGTTCTTGACCTATTAGTTGCATCAATTGTAATCTATACACTAACATGTCAAAACGTGTTCCTTCCACATCAGCATCATCAATCCTGGTAATGGGCAAGGACATCTCCAAAACAATGGTTTGTTACCTATCATTGATGCGCTGATAGAAAGCTGTCCCTCTACATGCCACAAAGGAACACAGAGGGTGAAGAGACATTGGTCCACTCATTCTTAACCTTGGCACCAAATACAAGTGAGCGGCAGCCTAATGCACCTGCTGCTTTGCCTCCAGAGTAAGATCCATGGGTGCCCATTGAACAGGAGGCTGGGTGGGTCCCAGCGCAGGTCTGGATGTTGTGGGAAAGAACTAAATCTGGTCCCTGCCATGATTTAAACTCTCGATCATCTGACCTGTAGCCCGGTCACTTTACTGCCTAACCTATCATGGTTCCTTGATCGGCTGATAGCCCAAAAAAACTCTCTGACTATGCTGGCCGCAAACTTCAAATATTACATATTATATCCAATAGTTCCAAACTGTGTGTCACACATGAATGCCTGTCAACTGTCTCACAGTTGTGCAACTCGGGTGTGAAACATTTCTAATGCCACAAACGAATGTTAACACTAATTTTTGTATGATAATTATTACATAAATTATAATATCGATTTAAGGCCTTTTCCGCAGCAGTAGAACATCTAATACGATATGGGTAACGACATTTAACTACAAGCCACATAACAGGGCGTACTAACATGGCACAATAAGAGCACGGTATGAATATGAAAATTAGTTACTTCAAAAAAACGTTGTGCCTAATTTCTTCAGTGTTTACTTTCATACGCTACACAAAACTAAAGGTACACTTTGGTTCTTTCGTAACCTCTACAAGACATTATTACCGACACATGGAAATTGTATGATACTTGCCAAATTTTTATCAATATTTCCTCGTTTCACCCCATTCCATAATAAGCGTTCCAGCTTCCTTGCTGTTGACAACAGCCTGTGAGCCATACCGTTCTGATGAAAAATATTTGTTAATGCAGAATTTTAATCATCCTACTCACTCACTCCACAATCCCCTCCACCGTATCAGCGCCCCCCGATTCCCGTTTCGAATGCAGGGGTGACAACACAATCCACGTATCATTTATAAAAATGAACCAACGTGTGTGATAAGATTTCTGAAAGCACAAGGACCGCAGTACGAATTTTAAACAGGCCGCTGTTATAACCTCTGTTCAGTGGTTACAACATTCAAATACGTTTGCGTAAAAGGTGGATTCGAGTGTTAGGCGCTGTACCAGTCACTTTTTCAAGACAGTCGTATACCAGAAGTAAGACGATGAGATAGAGACTGATCAGAGTACCAATTAACATTATTATCATAATACCAGGCAGGGATAATAGTTACCGGGGCTCTTGAAAAGTGTTTCAAATCTAACCACCAAAGAAGTAATGGTGGGCGTGCAGGAGGTTTTTCAATCGATCATAGCCTGCTTTGGCATTCTGAGCAAAATAGCCTACTTTGTTGTTGTCACTAGTAGTGCATGTGGACAGTTTATTGTGAAGTGTACGACTGTGTGTGTCACATTTATGTGCAGTGTCCTTGGGACAATATTCGATGTCCTGAAAGTACTATATGAAGATTACTGCATATTTGTATTGGATGTGTTTCACAAAGGAGTATATGTTGGTAGGGTTTTAGCTTCGATAGTGGAATGGCTTATAAAAACAGTGTACAGCTGGTGGGAAATTACCAAGACCATCTTTCTGGAAATATACGAATTTATGCTATTGACAGTGGATGTTGCATGCCTTGGGGTGACTAAAGTAATACATTGTATTGCAAACATTCCGGAAGTTTTGAAGAATTTCTTGACATTGATTGGATCGGGAATCTGGATAGCATTGCAGCTTATTCCACTTGGATTTGTGTATATCATTAGCATGTGTATTTTTCTTATTGGGAGAAGTTGTGAAGAAATAATATCTATAGCAGAATCTACGTTTAGAGGGAGTTTGGGCCTTGTATACGGAATAATTCGGTTTTTGCGTGATATACCTTTTGAGGCACAAGCTGGTTTAATACTGGGGTCATGCATATTATGGGCTACTATAAAGTATCATACCTATATAATGCACTACTTTGCAAGTCTATGTGTTCAAATGAAATATGCATTACTCTCTACATGGACTAGTTTGGAAATGCTGCTGCTCTCAATATTTACCAGTCAGAATGAAGCAGAACATGCTGAATCTTCAGAAAGTGAAGAATCTGAAAGTATAAACCATCATACACATGAAGCTTCACTCTCTTCAACTTTGCGTTTCCGTTCTGTTCAAAGAGTTGAACTAGGAAAAACAAATGATACAAGGCAGCACTTGCTCCACCAACTGGAGCAGGAGCAAGAAAGCAAGCTGTGTGTTGTGTGTCAGGATAGAAACAAGTGTGTCATTGTATTACCATGTCGACACCTATGTCTGTGTACAGAGTGCTCTGTCATAATAAAGAGAGATCATGGAACATGCCCCATGTGTCGACAGAATGTGAGAAGAACAATGAAAATCTATATCTAAACAAAATTTATTATTGTTTATTTTGTTCACAATTAAATAAATTATTGATATTGTGTACTACTAATAAAATCCATTTAAATGATACATCTTTATATTATGTAACGAAGTTATGTATGTCTTGCATCTCTATGAAGGCTGTAATTGTTACTTCACTTTCCAGGAGAATCTGTGATATGTTTTAATTACTTGTGCAAAACTCTTAAGCAGGTGTTCATAAAAGGCATTATTTCACATTTCAAGCAAATAATAAATTTTCATGTAAAAAAAATTGTCATTAAATACTGATCTTCCCAATTTGTATTGTTCAGTGTCATAATGGAGATGCAGCGTGACACTGACATGACACAATTTTTTATGTAAGTATATTAGCTTTTCCTTATCTGTACCATGCAAGTTTACTTGATCATGAAAAACAGTAGGATTTCACAGATGCATTATGCAGTGAAGGACAGATAACAGGGATCTAGTCTAGCAGCAACAGTTTGAAATCTTCGGGCTACAGTTTTAGGTGGATATGGTGGTAATAGGTTTTACAAGGAAATGTACCAGCACAGCGTAACTCAATATATTACAGCATTATCCAAGTTATGTGATTGGAATTCTTTTCATCCTTTTACAGTACTTCATAGGACACTGGCCAATTAAAAGATACACTTTATCAATGGCACATCACATGATGAATGGGAACTGTAAATGGTAAATTGGAAGTGAAGAGTCATTACCACTTTCAGGTATGTTTCCATTATTATTTAATGAACAAAAAGCACCAATACCCAATCCCTGGCCAAAATTTGAACTAAGTATCCAGCCCAAAAAGGTTTATTTTCAGGCTACTAGACCACTCGGTTCAAAAGACACCACTAAATTCAAACATCATTGCAAAATATGCACATTTCTGTCATCCATAAAATCTACTGTGTAGAAATTACTTTATCAGACGAACAACCTCAGTAGCACACCTGTGCAATTGAGGTCATTTGTCTGAATCAATTTATTTTTAATTCCTTGCACCATTGTAGATCTAGGAACCTGAATATCTGGGAAGTGTATTTAAGGATGGGTTCAATACCTCCAATCACATAACAATTAACATATTACTGATAAATTAATTAGAAAGAATGCATAAAGAATCACTCATGGCGTAAACTCAAGAACTATCTTGGGATTTGTATGGTGTAACTGGAAACCCATAAAAAGGAATGTCAGCCAGACTCCACCCTCTGAAGGTGGATGCACATTGAATTATGTATAACAAGACAAGCAAAGTACATGACATGTAACACTGTAGTGCGTTCATGCAACCATTGTTGCCATGGAGACATGGTCTATAAATTGTTGAGCTACGTAGCACTAACAGTATAAAAATATTGAGTTGCCATGAAAACTACGATGCATTCCCTTCCTTTGTATTGTTGAGCCATATGCCACTGTCAATATGAAAGTGTCAACTGTTGTCTGGAAATTAAAAATGGGTTCCTTTACACTTTTCAATCTACATATTTCACACTACTGTCAACATATAAACATACGTAGGTTTTCATTTAAAGTGTCTCATATTTTTTCCATTTTTAACCAAATTTGGATTTGCTCAACTGATTTTAGTATGGTCTCCACCATCAAATTTTATGAACATCTGTCTATTAGGAGCTGAGCTAATATATGTGGACAGAGAGATAATCATGATGAAGCTCTTGGGTGTTTTTCACAACTATATGGAAACACAGCTAAAAATTCAGTTCCTACCTCACAGATGATATTGTATCATAACTAATAATAGATTCATACTGTTAGGGTGACTGAGAATCACAGGATACATATTAATTCTGTTTTAATTGCAGTGTTTTTTAGGGTTACAGCAAATGGTACAGAAGGCTTCCATGGCACTCTAAATGGTTAAAGTCAGTACCAAATATTAAGTGGGATGGAAAGAGGCTCAGAATAAAGATCAGTGCAGGGCCTTGTGAACACCAACAGTTTTTTATGCCGTAACACAGTTCGACCACCAAGATCAAGCTATACATCAGACACAGACTGTGAAAACCTGATGATAAGAACTGAACTTCTATGAGAAGGGAATATACCAAGTCCATGAAGCAGAGCACTTCTTGAGAAGCTAATAGTTCCTTAGCTAATCAAAAAATTCCCTGCATTTAATTGGAACCAGAATGTTTATTATCATGTTCACACAAGTCCACTACTTGTCTCTATACAGAGTCAGAACAATCCAGTCCATGGCCCCCCCACCCATTCTGTTTCTTAAAGATCATTTTAGTATTATCCTACCACCTAAATCTATGTCTCCCAAGTGAACTCTTTGCCCCAGTTTTCCCACCCAAAACCCTGTATTCCCCTCTTCCCTCCCCCCCCCCCCATCTCATGCTAAATTTTATCACCTGAATAATGGTAAGGAAACACAGTTTAAAAAATCTATTAAAAAGAGAACACCTCTTCATTTTCCTGGCCTTCCGAAATATACAGTGATACCTCGGCTAACGAGTGACCCTGCTAATGAATTTTTCGGCTAACGATTTTTTTCGCTGTTTTTTGGACTCTGCAAACGAATGTTTTAGTGGATGCGCACGCTAACATAAAGCAGCAAACATGAATGGTCGGGCCATTCTAGGAGCTTATCTTTTCCTTCTGTATGTGTGTTTCGGCTAACGAATGTGATTCCGGAACGATTTATCTTCGTTAGCCGAGGCATCACTGTATAGGGACAACCTGCTGCCCACCTTCATAAAGGTTACCCACATCATGGTATGGCCAAACCCCAAGTTCCAGTCACAGATCAGACACAGAATACAGTATAATCTTCTTCCGTGGCTCCATTATCCAAAAAGGTTAAGTGCCTCCCTAAGGTGCTCTCCTCTATCCATCCCTATCCTGCATTACTTGTCTCCCATTAACAATTCCCATCTTTCTTATGTCATTCTGTACATCTTTCCATCTGGCCCTGGGTCTGCTCTTATGTCACTTTTGGTACAAGTTGGCTTGGCATATTTTCTTGGTGTTTCTTACATCATCCATCCCCTGTAGATGTCCCATACATCTAAGATGTTGCAGTTTAATAAAGGTACCAATGTTGACATCCTTGTATAATTTTTAAAGTTCAACATTTGTTCTTATTTGCCATTGATAATCTTCTATTGCTGGTCCAAAAATTTTTCTTAATATCTTCCTTTCAAAGGTAATTAGTGTTTTTTCAGTTGACTTGTTCATGGCCCACAAATACTTACCTGTTGTTATGTAGGTTATTCGGAAAGTAAGTACCGTCTGCGTGTATCTCTCGCGCATCCTCGAGACTGTCACTTTGCGCACGTGCAGTGACTTCCTCTATCAATTGAGAAGCCACAGACGGCATTTCGTGAAATTCGTGTTATGTTTATGTTTGTTCCTGTGCAATAAACATGTTTATGACAATTGAAGGGGCCGCCGACTGTGAAATATGGTCTGTAATTCATTTTTTTGAATGCTAGGAATGTGCTACCAAGTCAGATTCATCACCAGATCTGTCAATTGTATGGTGACAATGCGATGAGTGATGGCATGATTAGGAAATGGGTTCGGATGTTCAATAAAGGACGAGAGAACATGCACGATGAGGTGCGAAGTGGGCGTCCATTTTTGGTGAATGATGATTTGGTGCGTAAGGTCAACGAAAGAGTGCGTGACGACATGTTTCACAATCTCTGATCTGTCCCTGCACTTTCCTCAGATTTCAAGGACTCTACTCTATGACATTGTCAGTAGTGGCTAACATCGCAGACGGTCGCATTCTATGAGGACGGTAAACAAAAACTTGTGCCCCGCTACGATAAGTGCCTCAATAATGGCGGCGAATATGTGGAAAAATAGTTTGAAGAATTGAGAATCTGATAACACTTAAATTTTATACAAAACCTTACTCGATACTTTTTACAGCGAAACGGTACTTACTTTCTGAATAAGCCCCGTATATGGCCATGAAACTTGGTATCTCTCCCTGAAATGCTTGAGAGTAAAGTGCTACATAGAATATATGGACCTGTCAGGCAGGATGAAGAAATCACCTGGTAAGCACCTTCATGAGTGTACTCTTCACTGTTACTGGGGGATCAAATCAGAGAGGATAAGAATGGTAGGATATGCGTGATACATGGTGCACATGAGAAGTGCAAAGAAAATTTCTGTTGGAAAATCTGTAGGAATTCATATCGGATACCTATGCATACATAAGGATAATGTTAAAATGTATTTTAATAAAAGGGGGTGTACAATGAGTTCAATTGACTCAAGACAATACACAGCTTTGATACAAGGCAAGGGATTTCTTCACGAGATGAGCATCTGCTTCTCAAGGAAGAACTTGTTGCATGAGGTAAATACATCATAAACCCATCTGAATCTCAAAAGTTTTAAGGAATCAGAAGGCAAAACAGACTGTCTCCCTTGGCCAAATCACAGTTACGTCTTCAATACACAACAGTTTTCTCAAAATTTGGATGTAGTACAGGTCATCCATGTAGTCATTACCATGCAATACACTGACCTGTCAATTTCAGCTAACGAGTATATAACTTATAAAGGTAACATTTAATTCTACCATCCATTCAATGGGCTCAGTTGAGAAATTTCAAATAAATAAAATCAGCCAACACATAGATAATTACATTGACTTCTCAAATTGTAAATTATTATAAGTCACTTACAAGCTACATCTCACAGGCATATGTCAATCACAAACATTATCTGTGACTGTACTTAAGGTGACCAACAAGCAGAATCGATCAAAATCCCACTTCAGTGACAGTTCATAATAATTAAAATTGATAATAAAATTACTGCTATTTGCTGTTACGAAATGACACAATGGTGACTTGTTTTCATACTACTGTAGCACATGTTACATACCAGGTGTCTGTGGCATACTATTTAGTCCACACTATCAAATCTAATACATACTTACAACTTCAAGACATGTGCTGACACAAAGTTGCAAAGAAGATGCAGTTTCACTTTTGCAATCTTATCAGGAAGTGTGTACTGTACAGTTCACACTCATTTAAGAATGTTACCTCCTTCATTTTGTGCCTTTCAAGGTCCACCATTTAATATTCAGAGTGCAGCAACAGGTCCAATATACAAAGAAACAGAAATGACTAGAACAGAGCTCATGAACTTCTTTTGGTTGGAGGGTTGGTAAAGGTAAAACAGTAAAGTTATTCCTGTCCATGCCATGAAAGCATACAGGATGAGAACAGGAACAGCTCCACTCATTCTTAATGTCAACATTCGAATGGAGGTGAGTGGTTAACTTCATGGTCAACTTCAAGCCCCAGCCATTTTACCCCCTGGAAACAACCCACTGAATAGGAAGCAGGGTGGGCCTCATACCTGGTCTGAGTAATCACTGGAGATAGAAAATCTCTTGCCCCTACAGGATTTTAAAACCAGCTAGTCGCTGTACCAACTGCACTACCCTGGCTTCCAGTTGGAGGGCTATCAATAGAAATACTTAAGAACACTCTTGGAAAAATAAGGGAAAGTTCCATTTATATAAAAAATTACATTTGTTGCACTTTAAAGAAGGAAGATACAGTGGGAGTTACTTTGCTACACCCAGCACAGCAGCCTAAAAACTGCAAATATTTCTCTCTGCTAGTTACAGCAAGCTATGAGTGTTTCTTAGCATTATCAGAAATCACACTGTTTTCTCTTGGCCTTAAATTTTAAAGGAATATAACCAAGAATAGAAAGAAAAAACTGTTTTAAAGTAATGTCCCTCCACTTGCAGGCAGGCTTCACATATCAACACATTTCAAAATACATGACAAAGCAGTTGCTCACTTAAATTCAGCCACGCTTCATCACTAAAAATAATACCTTTGAGTTAACAATCCAATTATGCATGGGTCACAACAACAATTGCAGCAACAAATCTTGTGCCACTAACAGGATTAGTGAGCCTGAACAAGTTACCTAGTATGGTTGTAATTTCAGACATCTTGCCACTATGTGAACCAATTCCACTGATGCCAGATTGTGCGCTTAACACATCAAGATTTCTCTGGGCTTCTAGCTAAGAAATGCCCAATTCAATCTAATTTTTTTTCTGTCATTATGACACTTCTGGTGCTTGAAAAGAGCTGTAGTGTCACTTACTAAAAATTCCCCACACCCACGCACTGTTTCTATTGGCCCACCCAACACATCAAAAACCAGAAGACAGTAATCTGAACACACACCACAATGAGAAGCTAAAATCTTATAAATAATATCTGTCTTGATTTTTCAACTAGGTGTCTTCCAATTACAGTGCCAACACCCTGTCACCAATTCAAACTTGTTCAACACCTGACAATAGGCCGATAATCTTTACCTTAGTGGATACCACACCACCATTCATAAATTAAAAACATTTAAATGAACATTCTCTATGTAGTTTGTTTTTATCAGTTCATGTGAGTTACAAAGACAAAATTATTACATTCCCTCCTTGATAAACACAGTCTGCCTTTTACACAGACAGTGTCTCCAAATTTTTTCAGTGGCCATTAAATGACATACCTTGGTCCTAATCTTCATACATTATGAATGAATTCTCTTTTACTGGAACTGTGCAATATAATTCACAAAAATAAATTTTACACATGCTTCTCAAACATAAGACAATATTTTAATGTTCGCACTGTGTACAGCAGCTGGAATGTGTGATGTTGAACATTAATATTTTTCCATAAAATAGACTAAGAATGTTCATGCAGTTACACCATAATGGTTTGTTGTTTTATCTGTTGCAAAATGTTCCCTTTATTACACAATTCTTTAGACTTTGCAGGATACAATTCTGTCCACATGCTTATACACTGGACCTGGCATGAAGATGGAGTCATTTAAAAAGGTGTGTTGGTGGAATCAACTACGTATGTTCAGTGTATGGAATGCCTTTCTCTCTCCTGTTCAATTTGTAAATTAACACAGACCTCATTTTGGGATTCGAATTCCACTATGATACACTCTACACACAGTACACACTTCAATGTAACAAAGCTATCAACATGTGCCATAACAAACATAATTTGAATATCCTTATTTCAAATTCCAGCAGCTTTGATCTGAACTTAAAATTTATATAAAGTATTCATTAATTTATGTTTGGTCGCAGGGAAAGCATCCATGCTCAGGCTTGGTCTGAAAAGATTAAAATTATATGACAATATTCTGTGCTTTTGAAATTTTAAGTGACACTCATTTACAGGACCGTAGAATGAAATAATCGAAGCTCAATAAAATTCATTCAAATTCTTAATTCACACAAATTTGCAATCACAGCTGTATGTCTGACATAACATTACAAAAAGTACTCAAAACGTACGGAATGAACAAGAAGTAAACCGCGATCAATCATGAGGCAAAATTGTATTGGATTCCACATCAACTACTTGCCTGCTCAGAAAAAGCTGTAATGTTTCCCGTGTTCCCTGGGGAAAATAATCTTTTCTAATGGCTTGTTCCAGAGCAACCATACAACCGTCCAAATTCCATGTCAATTTCATCTTCTTGTCTTCACTCTGAAAATGTTTTTAAATATGTTAACATTTTCACCCTGTAGAGTTCTGATAATTTAATACCATATTTACTGAAATAATTTCCACACAAATACCAACATTTATGAAGAGGGTCAGTTGTCACACAAGTGGCTGTAACACACAAAGCACTTCAGAAACACCACTCAAATATAACAACTGGCACAATTATTTAAAGAAAACAAAAACCATTTAAGACTGGTAGCAGAATATCAAAGCTTTTGAAAAAAACCTGCACCCAAATTATTACATTTACCATTAAAAATTACATGGACCATCCTGTAACTGAACCCAGGCTTGTGCAGTAAGGTCTCTGACACAGTCACTCTTTCTACTACAGTGCACAAAAAGTATGAAATTGCATCAGACAGTAAAACCTTCTCTATCCTGTCAAAATCTGATGCCGTCAGTGTGATCAGATGAGCTGTCACATCCATCTTCTTGAACTTCTATATTTAAGTCCCAAATACAATTCAAGAACCAACCAGTATTCACAGTTTATTACTATAAGGTTAAAACTGAAACCAGAGCTACTATTTTTAGCTCTGGAATTTGATAAAACATTACGTGTTAATTACCCAAAGCTTTGTACATTTACATTATCTGCCCCATACTGAACAAGGACTTCCATCCTCCAACCCACATTTTCTTAACAAGTTGTAACTGTAATGAACTGCCTGCAGAAAAAGTTGATTACAACTTCCACTTACAATCCTTGGACAGGCATGAAAATTCAGATTTTTAAAGACTGTTAAAAGGGTATTCAGAGTTGGTGCTTAATGGGTGCATATAAGATGTAAGAAGTTCAAAATACAGTTACATGAACACCTATCTTAAAATGCTAGTGTACTCAAATAAAATACAAATATATGACATTTGTTAGGCTTAGATAAAAGTAAATAACCGAAGTATGGACTCTCAAACAAAAAATGTAAAATACAATGCACATGAAATATTTAAGGAACATCACAAGGACAACAAAATGAGAGAGAAAAGGCCGGAGACAAGGAGAAACTGGGAATTTCAAACAGATACTTATAGGAATGTGGCCTTGATTAGGCTACGACCAACTGGGGGAAGGACAGGCGAAAATCAAAGCACAAAACATATGCACGAGAAATAGAAATGTAAACCATTTTAACACAACACTGAATTATGCAAATTACATAACAAAATACACTTATCATATTCAGAACAATTTCATATTACCTTAATTAGTCCCAAATGGACTAGTAAACTGTTGTTGACTACAGAAGATTGTTGCTGTTCCTCTGCCCACCTGAACAGTTCCCTATACAGTGCATCACTGCATAGAATTGCTGCCTGTTTTGTCACTTCGAAGCTACTTGCACTCAATGATGACACCTTCATTAGAGTTGGTACCAGCTTCTCCAAATACGAGTCATCACTGCAGTTCTAAAAAGAGCATACCATTTAGCCAGTGTTAATAGAAGTAAAAATACCTTATCCTATTCTCCCTCACATACAGTACTAATTACCTTGTGTAGATCCTATCAAATATTAAAATCACTTCTCATTCATTTGGTAATGTTAGTGCGTGGCACTTATGTCTAACACAACTGTTTTATTGGCTATTATAGGAGGTTACAACTACATGTTTCAGCCCTATCCTTGGGCCATCTTCAGGTTATATCACGAGACTTAGAGTAAGCTATATTAGCATGCTACCTATTGGTAATAGGGTTTTTTTGGAGAGCTCTCCTTATTGCTGTGGGTTATCATGGTTAGTATATTTTAGGTAATTTCTCTAACGGGTGTTACTGCCTAACTTATATCACTTATTATACTTATATGTGCAATTATTCTATATTTTGTATTGGCTCGGTTAATTGTCTTAGTCTGATTAT
>Ga0131853_10003969_pt1 | contig 26531 bp, 14 predicted proteins | sample TergutLab28metaG_FD_92764 | JGI IMG/M metagenome (GOLD analysis project Ga0131853, IMG submission 92764) | Labiotermes labralis P1 segment gut microbial communities from Petit-Saut dam, French Guiana - Lab288 P1 (version 2) (version 2) | ecosystem: Host-associated > Arthropoda: Insects >... | reverse complement strand
CGTCAACTAAGATAGAATGTCAATAACTAAGGGTAATATCAATTTGTCATTGCAAGGACTGTAGGGAGGAAGCAATCTAAGCTTTCAGAGTTTCGAAAAGGCAAGCATTTAGGGGGCGATTTTATATGAAACAAGTTTACTTTGCTATTGCTTTAATGCTAAGCTCTGTTTTCTTTGTTGCTTGCGCTGCTCCGCTACCTTTGCCGAAGCCAGGTGAAGAACTTTTGGGATCTTGGATTTTGACGGGACACATGGCAGGATGGTCAGGTGGAGGGCTTAGACTACCTATCAGATTCGATGAAAGAGCCAATGCGTTTGAGGTTGATGTGGGCTTTTCAGAGATAAGTTTTGCCGGTGATGGCTCAGGCGTTCTGACAACTACAAACGACACCGAACAAATCTTTGCATGGATGGTTGACGGTGATGTATTAACTATCGAAAACCATGACTATGTTGAGAGGTTTAGAATTGTATTTTCACAAGATACTCTTTCCGATATTGCACTTGAGATTGTAACAGAGAATGAAGATTTTGTGTTAACGCGTATTTTTCACAGAAATATAGATTAATCACGCAAATATAAATTATATGAGGTGCTTAATGTACAAAATTTTAGCTTTAAACAAAATAGCTGCCATAGGCACAGACCAGCTGCCTAAGGACAAGTTTGAAGTAGTATCTGAAGAAGTGAATCCTGTGGGCATTATGCTTCGCTCAGCTGACATGCATTCTTATGAACTGCCTGAAAGCCTTCTTTGTGTGGCCCGTGCCGGTGCCGGGGTGAACAACATACCTCTTGACATCTGCGCCGACGCTGGTGTTGTTGTTTTCAACACTCCCGGTGCTAACGCTAATGCGGTTAAAGAGTTGGTTATATTCGGCCTTTTGGCTTCAAGCCGTAAGATTGTACAGGGTATAGAATGGGTGCAATCGCTTAAGGGTGAAGAGGGTGTTGCAAAAACCGTTGAAAAAGAGAAAAGCAACTATGTGGGGCCTGAAATTATGGGCAAAACCATAGGGGTCATCGGCCTTGGGGCAATTGGCATACTTACGGTTCAGGCGGCGCTTGCCCTTGGTATGGAAGTTGTGGGTTATGACCCATTTATCTCTGAAACTAACAAAGCTAAGTTAGACGCTAAAGTTAAAATAGTTTCTGACATGGAGGAGCTTTTAGGCCAGAGTGATTATGTTTCGCTTAATCTGCCTCTCAACAAAGACACTAAGTTTATGTTTAATGAGGCGTTGTTTGCTAAGTTTAAAGACGGCGCAAGGCTTTTAAACATGGCCCGCGGTGAGCTTGTTTGTACTGAGGGGGTTAAGGCGGCTCTTGCTAGTGGTAAACTTTCGGCTTATGTTACTGATTTTCCTGATGAACATATGCTTGGGGTTCCTAATCTTATTACCATACCGCACCTTGGCGCCTCTTCACCGGAATCGGAGGATAACTGTGCATACATGGCGGCTAACCAGCTTAGAGATTATATCTTAAGCGGTGATATTCTTAATTCGGTTAACTATCCCGATGTTGCTCTGGCGGCCAATGGCAAAACCCGTGTTTGCGTGCTTTCCAAAGGCGCTTGTGCCGCTGCTCTTGAAGAGGCAATGGGGGCGAAAGTTGCCGCTAAAGCCTCTAAAGAAAAAGGCGGCTATGGTTACGCCATCTTTGAGGTTGAAGGCGATGTAAATGTGGACGCGCTTCAAAAAGTTGAAAACGTGATAAAAGTCAGAGTTATCTCATGAAGCTTGTAAAAATTATGCTTTGTTGTATTATGGCAGTTTGCATTGCTATCTTCCTGCTGGGGGTGGTGATGCTTGGGGGCTTAGGCGAAAATATGGCTTACACCGCCCTGTTGTTTTTCATTGGCGGTATAGTACTGTTTGCTATGGGTCTTATGTTTAGGAAGTCTTAGAAGTGAAACTACTGATAAGGAGTGAAGTATATATGGCTATAATTAAACCTTTTAAAGGCGTTCGTCCTCAACCTGTGCTGGCATCTGTAATAGCGGCTCTGCCCTATGACGTTATGTCATCTTTAGAAGCGAGGGATATGGTTAAAGAAAACCCGTTGTCATTTTTATACATTGACAGACCTGAGCTAAACTTCCCTCCCGGCCATGATATGTACGCGCCGGAAGTTTATAAAAAAGCACGTGAAGTTTATGAAAATATGAAAACAAACCGTTTCTTTATTCAAGATGAAGCGCCTGTGTACTACATATATCAGCAGGAGATGGAAGGCCGTAAACAAATGGGTCTTGTGGCCTGTACCTCCATTGACGATTATATGAACAATGTTATCAAAAAGCATGAGCTTACCAGAAAAGAAAAAGAAGAAGACCGTATCCGCCACGTTGACGCTATGGATGCGAATACAGGCCCTATTTTCTTAACCTACAAAAACCGTGAAGATGTTTCTGCCATTATGCACAAATGGGCCGCTGAGCATGAACCGGTTTATGACTATGAAACAGCTACACGCGGTGTTGGTCACACGGTTTGGGTAATTGACTGTGCGGAAACTATTGCTAAGCTCACAGCGGCTTTTGCTGATATTAACTCGTTATACATTGCTGACGGTCATCACAGAAATGCATCTGCCGTTACTGTTGGCCTTTTACGCCGCGAGCAAAACCCTGACTATACGGCTGATAATGAGTTTAACTATTATCTTTCCGTAATTTTTCCTGATAACGAGCTTGCTATTATGGACTACAACCGCGTTGTTAAAGACTTAAACGGTCTTTCTAAAGAGGAATTTTTGGCGAAAATCTCTGAGAGATTTACTGTGGAAGAGAATAAGGGAGAAGGCCAGTACAGGCCGGAAAAACGCCATATGTTCGGTATGTACTTAGACAAGAAATGGTATAAACTTACAGCGAAACCGGAGTTTATTGATGAGGCTGACCCTGTTGCCTCTTTAGATGTATCTATTTTGCAGTCTGAGCTTTTAACCCCTGTTCTTGACATTCAAGATCCAAGAACGGATGTTCGCATTGATTTCGTAGGGGGTTTACGAGGTCTTAAGGAGCTTGAGCGCAGAGTGGATGATGGCAATATGGTAGTTGCTTTCTCTATGTTCCCAACTTCTATGGACGAGCTTATGAAAATATCTGACGCAGGTGAACTTATGCCGCCTAAGTCAACCTGGTTCGAACCTAAGCTTAGAAGCGGGCTATTTATTCATGAGCTAAGCTAAGACAGCAATTGAACTATGGGGAATGTTTTACTATATAAGGTATTTAAGAACCTGTATTCAGTAAGCTGCAACTCGCATTTGAGGCTTATTTTAAGCCACTTTGCGTCAGCGCTCACCATTGGTCTGCGGCCGGGTTCAAGGCCGCATAGACTTGCATAACATCTTCGATTATGCGGCGTTCGCGCCTCCTTAATTGGCTTGAAATAAGGCTCTCAAATACGAGTTGCCCATTACTGAATACAGGTTCTAAGTTCCGAGGTAATAAATACACTCCGACCTTACTCTTAAGTCTTAGACATAAAAGGAGGAAATGTTAATGAAAAAACTTTTAAGTGTAATCTTGGTAAGCGCACTTTTCATATCTGCCTGTGCTCCGGCAGCACAGCCCGGCCCGGCCCCTGCTGAAACACCTGCACCGGCCGTGACACAAGCTGCTCCCCAAGCTGCAACGACTCCGGAAATTCCTTCTACACAAGCAGAAAGAACCTCTGCCGAAGGCAGTATGGTTATTGCCGCCGCATTGGAGACTCCATCAGTGGCCCCTGCCAGGCACAACACTTTCGTGGGCGCGCTTAAAAATCACATGACACATGACCAGCTTTTCCGTTCTCAATTTGATACTATGGAGCCGACGCCATTGCTGGTATCTGAGTGGAGGGCGCTGAGCGATGTACTCTTTGAGTTTACGCTTCATGAGGGTATTATGTTTCACAATGGTGAAGAGATGACAGCTGATGATGTGGAAGCGTCTTTCCATTATGTGCGTCAGTATCCCGATGGCAGAGCGGCGCATTTAAGTGCCCAGGCAATAGAGGTAATTGACAGATATACATTTACATTATACACAGGTGAACCTAATGCAGCCCTTTTCTTTGATCTTTTGGGCCAGTCAAACTCCATTATGCCTGCTTCTCTCATATCATCCGGCCATGACTTTTTGGTTGAGCCTGTAGGCTCCGGCCCTTATATGTTCCGGGAGTGGAATTTGGGCGATTCTATTAGCTTCACAGCTTTTGATGATTATTGGAATCCGGAGCGGGCCGCAAAGATCAGAGACGTAACCTGGAGAATTATTCCCGAAGGCTCATCACGCACTATAGCCCTTGAAACAGGCGAAGCTGACTATGTAATGGAAGTGGCTTTCCCTGACATACCAAGGCTTCAAGAACATCCGAATGTTGAAGTATTCATGAGACCGGGTACGACCTTCAACATGCTTTTGCTTAATCACAACAGACCTCAGTTTGAAAATGTGTATGCAAGGCAGGCCATTAACATGGCCATAGATCAAGATGCTCTTGTAGCCGTAGGCTTTGACGGTCTTGTTATCCCCACAAGGGCACAGCTTCCTACAGTTTTTGCGGGAACTACTGAAGCCGGTGTTGCTCCATTTGACCCGGAAGGAGCCAGAGCGCTTTTAGCCCAGCATAATATTGACCCTGCTTCTCTTGCTTTTGACATGATAGCATCTACAGAAGAGCGCAGACGTATGGGTGAGGTGGTTCAGGCACAGATGGCTGATATTGGTATAACTACAACAATCACCATGATGGACCATGCTTCTTCTCTGGTTAGGCTGAATAATGATGATTACGAAACAGGCTTTGGTCAGTGGGGGGCGTCTTTCCTAATCTCAACTCTCAGAGGGGTACTGCTTCATGCGGATGAAGCGCCAAACAGAAGTAATTTCTACCACACTGAGATTAATGAGTTGATTCATGAATCAATTGCAACAATTGACGTAGGCGAGAGAAATGCTATATTCGAGCGAATCTCGGGAATGGCTAATGAACAGTTTGTAAACGTGCCCACTCACAACGCTATGGTTATCCAAGCCTTTAACTCAAACCTTGTTGTTCCTGAGGTTAACGGCGTAGGTATCTTTTGGGTTAATATGATGCATTGGGTGCAGTAGCAAAGTAAACCCGCTTGACTAATGTTAAAGGACGCAAGTCGCTATAGAAAGAAGGTGCCATATGAGCAAAACTATGCAAGCAATAGTTAAAGTCAGGCCGGAACGTAACGGCTTTGAAATTCAAGAAGTGCCTGTGCCTGAGATAGGCGATAATGATGTACTGGTAAAAATGTCTAAAACTGCAATTTGCGGTACAGATGTTCACATTTATGAGTGGGATGCTTGGGCGGCGCGTACCATTAAAACCCCGATGATAGTGGGCCATGAATTTGTGGGCCGCATAGCGGCAATGGGGAAAAATGTGGAGGGTCTTAAAGAAGGTATGCTGGTTTCCGGCGAAGGGCATATTGTCTGCGGTAAGTGCCGCAACTGCATTGTCGGCCGTCAGCATCTCTGCGCCAAAACAGTTGGCATTGGTGTAAACAAACAGGGTATCTTTGCTGAATATGCCGTCATTCCCGCCACCAATATCTGGATATGTGATGAATCAATTCCGGAGGATGTGCTCTGCTGCTTTGACCCGCTGGGTAATGCCGTTCACACAGCGCTATCCTTTGACCTTGTTGGTGAAGATGTGCTTGTAACCGGCGCCGGGCCTATCGGCCTTATGTCTGTGGCCATTGCAAAACATGTGGGCGCAAGAAATATAGTAGTTACCGACATCAATGATCATAAATTGGACATGGCCATGAAACTGGGCGCCACTAAAACCATTAACGTGACAAAGCAAAAAATAACAGATTGCTATGAGGATCTTAAAATTGTTGAAGGTTTTGATGTTGGCCTTGAAATGAGCGGTGCCACGGCCGGCTTTAACGATATGGTTAATCATATGTGCAACGGCGGCAAGATAGCTTTGCTTGGCCTTATACCTAAAGATGCCACAATTAATTGGGATAGGGTTATATTCGGCGGTCTTACAATCAAAGGTATTTACGGCCGTGAAATGTATGGTACCTGGTATAAAATGAGCGCCATGTTACAGTCGGGGCTTGATGTTAGTTCAATTATAACCCATAACTTCCACTACAGTGATTATCAAAAAGGTTTTGAAACTATGATAGGCGGCCAGTCGGGGAAGGTGACGCTTAGCTGGTAAACCAGCTTTCGTGAAAATGCGTCGTCGGCCTTTGGCCTCTTTTGGCATTTTCACGATGTACTGTATGAAAAATCAGCTTGCAGGCTTGCTTACGCTTGCCTGCGGTCAGCTGATTTTCCTCGGTCGGGTGTAACCCGACCTGCGGATTAATGCGGCCTAAAGTCCGCTTAAAAGACAAAAGATTAAAACCTTTAGAGCAGCCTCAGACATGCGCAAGTAGGAACTGCATGAAATGCAGTTCAAATAATGGGTCAAGGGATGAAATCACTTGCAGGGGGTTGGGCATTCCCCGACCTACGCAAACAACCGGCAACGAGGTTGCTTATGTAGGTCGAAGAACAGCCCCCAAGGTTTATCAACCGCCAACCAAGGAGGTAATAATTTGAGCAAAAAAACAGCCATGAAAATTTGGCAAGAGACAATAGAAGACATCAAAAATGCCGGTCTGTGGAAAGATGAGAGGGTAATAACCACCCAACAATCAACACAGATAGATACAACGAAGAGTAAAGATGTAATTAATATGTGTGCCAATAATTATCTGGGTCTTTCAAACTCGCCTGTTTTGGCTCAGGTAGCTAAGGATAGTTTGGATAAATGGGGTTACGGTCTATCTTCTGTACGCTTTATTTGCGGCACTCAAGAGGTTCATAAGGATTTGGAAGCAAAAATAAGCAGCTTTTTTAAACAAGAAGATGCTATATTATACTCCTCCTGTTTTGATGCCAACACAGGGCTTTTTGAAACAATTTTAGGTGAGCAGGATGCTATTATTTCCGACGAACTTAACCACGCCAGCATCATTGACGGTATAAGGCTTTGCAAGGCCAAACGCTTCCGTTACAAAAATAATAATATGGAAGATTTGGAAAGATGTCTAAAAGAAGCGGCTGATACACGTATCCGCCTTATTATTACCGATGGCGTATTTTCTATGGACGGGATAATTGCAAATCTTTCAGCGGTTTGTGACTTGGCAGAAAAATATGACGCCATAGTAGCGGTAGATGAGAGCCACGCCACAGGGGTAATAGGCGACAGCGGCCGCGGGTCTATTGAGTATTGCAATGTTATGGACAGGGTTGATGTGGTAACGGGTACTTTGGGTAAAGCTTTAGGCGGCGCTTCCGGCGGCTTCACTACGGGTAAAAAAGAGATTATTGACATATTGCGCCAGCGTAGCCGGCCTTATCTTTTCTCTAACACCCTTAGCCCCACTATTGCTGCGGCCTCTATCAAAGCTTTTGATATGCTTATGGAATCGACGGAGCTTGTTGAAAAACTTCACTCAAATATGGAATATTATGTGGATAAACTTCGCGCCGCCGGATTTGAAATATTAGACGGCCGCCACCCTATTATCCCCATAATGGTTTATGATGAGCTTAAGGCTCAAAAGATGGCTGCTATGCTTTTAGAAAAAGGCATTTATGCTGTGGGTTTCTTCTATCCGGTGGTACCAAAAGGCCGCGCCAGGATAAGAACTCAGGTTTCGGCAGGCCATACTAAAGGCCAGCTTGATTATGTGGTGAATGCTTTTATAGAGTGCGCTAAAGAGCTTGGAGTTCTGTAGCTTGGTATAAGCGCTAAGGATAATGAATAAAAAAGCAGTAGACTCTCAAAATATGATGAGAGCCTACTGCTTTTTTAAGTTAAAGGGGTATATTTTTTTCAGAACGCCCCCGCACCGCGATCCCAAAGTGATACAGCTATAGTGGATTAACCACAAAATCGCTACAAAGCAAGCGATTTTGTGGTTAATCCACTATATAACTGTTAAACCAAACAACCTACCATTTTCTGGTTTGAATAAAATAGCAGTGCTGGCAAATAATATTTTCGATAACCGAGCACAAAACATCAAAAAATTGCTACTCGGTTCTCACAAAATCTCACATCTCACACATGTCTTGTTAGGGCGAACTAACTTTTCATTGCTTCATGTTATAGCAATTTTAGTTGAAAACAGTCCGGAGCCAAGGCAGAAAATCGGCGATTTCAGGCCGTTTCCTGGCAAAGGCTGAGGCCATTTTTAACTTAATTGGCTATACGCAGCAAACGCCTAGAAGCACAGCGCTTTGCTGCTTACATTCATCTAATGAAAACTAAGTTAGCCTACTAATACGAATATCAATTTGAACCCTTGCAATCGACCGGAGTAGCTTTTGCGAAAAGCAAAAGCGTTAAGCGTAAGGAGAATTGCAAGGCGTGAAAATGATATTCGTATAAAACAAAGGAAAAGCTTTTTACCGCAAGCGGGAAAAAGCGGCTAAGGGTTTCCCCCTTTTAAAACCCAAAGCCTACCAATTAAGGAGGAAAGACATGATGAAAAGAAAGCTAGCGCTTTTATTGTCAGTGGTCATGATACTTTTGGCCATACCGGTTTCGGCTCAAAGCTCTGATAACCGGCTGACAAGATCGTCAATGAACATTGCGAATTACACGCTGTTGTTCGAGAGCGGTCTACACGGCGGCAGCGGAAGAGTGACAGGTAATGCCGGCACCTTAGAAGCATGGGCCGACGGTTCAGACCTAGTCATTGAAGTAAGGCATACTATACCTAGCGGCTTATCCGGAAACGGTATGTTTAGAGTTAGCTTGGAAAATGCCCGCTTCTTCTTTAGAAATACTACGGCTACAACAAGCACGGCCTTAAACGGCGCTGGTAACCCGGGTCAGTTTAGTGACCTTAGCGCAATGGCGGCTGAGTTCCCTGACCTTATTGACCATACAGGCGGCAACTACGTAGCCCGTCACGGTCAAGATACTCGTCAGTTTTCCGGTACTTTTGAAGGCGCAGCAGCTAACCCGACTACCACCTATGTCCATGACAGAGGGGTTTACGCCAATAACAGGTATCTGCGTTTTGCAGACGAGTTTGATGTAAGAGGCACAACCCATAGAGAGGTGCCTTATGTAATGGAGATTTCTATGGCCGATGAAACTTCGGCTACTATCATTCTCCTTGAAGAGGCTCATCCGGGAGACCGCATCATCATTCCTATGGTATCAAGAACAACAGCTACGAGCGAAGATGTTCATGTGGCTATTGAAGGCGGTTCGACTTCGGTTCAATCCGGCAGATTTTTGCTTGCTACAACAAGAGGCGGCAGAACATCTACCAGAGCTTTGGGCGTTAGAGCTTCAAGAACTGATTTTGATCTTAGAGAAATCGTTATTTCTGAGCTTAGAATGGGATCTATAAGAAACGGTGCAGGTTTTGAACTTGTAGCACCTCCGGGATTCTATTTTGGTAACTTAAACAATATTGAAGTGCATGTAGAGCCCGGTCTGTCATGGACAGGCGGCAGAACCGGAACCGGTACGCCGGGAGGAACCGGTGGCGGTGGCGGCGGTGGCGGCCCTGTGACAGGGGCTACTGCGGCAGGCACAAGAGCAGGTTTCAATGCGACAACAGGCGTTATAGCCGATGTAAGAAATGCCTTTGAAACAAATGTAGCAAGCGCAGGCGGCTTTTTAATTGAAGCGGTAGGAAGCCAATGGGTAGCTTGGGTTACTATGAGCGAGGCAGCAAGCCCCATCAGACTGGATGAGCTGGATTGGTACGGAACAAGCTCTATGCCTAGCGGCAGAGTAACTATCCATGCCCGTGCTTTCGCTACAAACCCAATTACAACAAGCGGCGGAAGTACAACTGTTACAGGTACAGCTATTGCCTCAGAAGAACTGGGCACTATAGCTAACTTTAATACTGTTACAGGCGGAACCGGCGGTGGTGGCGGTGCAACCGCTCCATCCGGAACGCCAACCACAGCAGGAACTGCTGCCGGTTTTGTTCCGGCAACAGGCATGATAGCTGACTTGGCAGAAGCCTTTACTCCTGACGTGTCAACTGCCACCGGCTTCCTTTTAGAAGCAAGAGGAAGTTCTTGGGCGGTTCTGCGTACTGCAGTACAGGCAGGAGCTGCAATTGACCTTGCAGACCTTACCTGGGTAGGCCCTGATGATATGCCTAGCGGTAATGTAACCATATACGCAAGTGCCTACACTGCAGCACCAACTCTTGATAATGACGGCCCCGGCGGCTCGGCAACAATTACCGGCGGCACATTTATCACAGGCGCTGAGGATGTAGCGCTTGGCACAATAAATGACTTCGACCTGCTTACAGATAAAGGCGGAAGAAGCGTACAGTATCCTACCCAGCATAATGCTAATAATGCTAACCAGGGTATAAACAGAAGCTCTTTTGTTGCTTTCAGCTCCGGCGGCGACTATACTGTAGAATACAGAGTACGCGCCGGTCGTGAAGACAGAGGCACATTACAGTTTAATATGCATAACCTGCAAGAATCTACTCGTATGCCGGGTAGAATAATTATCACAGGCGCAACACTTATAGCTGAAGACCCTGACAGGATGCCGATACAAGACAGAGAAATCTCTCTTACAATCCGCAATATGCCATCAGGTACAAGCTATACTGAAGAGAGCTTTATAGTTGGCCGTATGTCTGACTATATTGTAAATCTCACAAGACGCGGCGATACCATCCCTGAGCTTATCTCAGGCCGTCTCGACTCTTATATCGTTCGCTCAGGCAGCCAGTCTGACACAGCCCACGGCATATTAGACGAGACCCACAGAGCGGCTGATGTCCGCGTTGAAGAGGCAATTACAAACGCATGGTGGGCAGAGCGTTCAACTGAGTTCAGACTTCCTGAGGGCGTAAAAGTTTTAAGAGCACGCTTCTTAAATCTTACCCACTTAAATTCAGACTCAGTGACTACTCTCACCAATAATCCAAGATCGGTTAACCCGGCTGACTTCTTTAACACAGGTGTCCGTGAAAACAACTCTGTGCTTATAAGAGATAATGTAATTACAATCTCAAGACTGGGAGTAACTACTCAAAACACTAATAATCGTGCACGCTTTGACCTTAGACTGTGGTTAAATATTGATGTTGACTTTGAAGGTGATATAGATTTAAGCCTTACAGGCAGCTCTATGATCCCTGAATCGGCCAATCAATCAGTAACAATAGCCAGAGCTATCAGACCGGTTGAAGTTCACACAAGAGTATCTGATGTAAGAGTTGGTTACCAATTCGTATCAGTAGCTGACTTTGATATAGTAGAAAACGTTGCAGGCGCTCTTCGCCACGGCGAAACAGCATATATCTCTGTAACCGATGAAATCTCGGTAGATATGCATATTGCACCGGGATTCAGAACTCAAGTAACTGATGGTAACATCAGAATCTCTAATGTAATGCTACGCTCAGCTCTTGGCTCTACCGGTGAAGTTATTGAAGGACAGCTCCGTTTCGATATTGAGCGTGAATCTTCTGAGGCTTCAACCATCAGCTTCACAGGAGTACAAGTAAAAGTGGCAAACACTGTGCCGTTCTCTAACGTAGGGCTGCATAGTCAAAGAGGTATTAACCTTATTGTTTGGGGTCCTGCTGTGGCCGCTAACTTTGAGGGTCTTATATCCGGTATCAGGTCTGGTCTTACAACGGGTGAAACCCTTCAAACCAGAGACTTCTTCCCAACACCGGGGATAAGAGCAAACTATATTAATGTAATAACACCAGCGCCCGGCGGCATAAACGAATTTATTAACGAAGTAAGAGCATCAATAGGCAACCCTGTAATACTTGTAAACGGTCAGCAGTACACCATGCCTGTTGCACCTTATGTATCACCTGTGTCTAATTCAACCATGGTTCCCGTTAGATTTATCTCTCTGGCTCTGGGTCTTCCCGAATCGGCTGTGAGATGGGATCCGATGAACTCAACAGTAACTGTTGATGCAGGTAACCGTATAGTTCAGTTCCAAACAGGCAGCTATCATTACACTGTTAACGGAACAGCCATACCAATGTTAAGCCCTGACGGACTTCCCGTAAGTCTTGAAATTCGCGAAGAAAGAGCCTTTGTGCCTTTCAGAGCACTGGGCGAAGCCTTTGGTATCAGAGTAACTTGGGAACAAGACTCTACAACGGCAATTTTCAATGAACGCAGATAGTTATCTAATACTAATCCTAGATTAAAACCTGTAGTTTGAACGGTGCCCCAAAACGGCGAGGTGAAGCCGTTTTGGGGTGTTATTAGCCGTGAAAAAGTACAGGATTTTAATCAGGATTGGTATAAGTTAGCAAAATAGCAAGGTGGAACCCCCGCGAAGTGTTTCGCGGGGGTTCTTTGCTGACTTCCTATGTAAACTTAGCTAAGATAAGGCTACCCCAATTGCGGTGCTGACAACAGGCCTTCCCACTGCCCCAAATTGGTGCCGCAATTCCCTTTTTTACTATCAATTGCCTATCTTAACTATACTCATGGTACCCTGCGACCCGTTAAATACTAACTTTGGCAGCGTGATATGACCCGCGCTGTACGGTCTTAACGATATTTTTTCTGTAGTGTTTGGCAGCACAAACGTAACAAAAGTCCCACTGGCGGTGTTGCCGTTTGGCAATACCATGCCTGTTATCATCGGAATCGAATCGGAATACTGGCGTATATCCGTAACCCCGACAGAGCTTTTTACATCCACAGTCCATGTCACCAAGAACACGCCCTGATGTAGCGTTATAGTTCCGTCGGTATTATTGACAATCACGCCGTCATCTTTAAACGTTCTGGTATGAAATGGTATGTTATCGCCCGCATAAACCGTTGGTGCGTCGCCAGGCACTTGTGCATATCCCGACCAAAAAGAACTTCCGCACGTGCCGGGCGAGCCTTGTGCTCCGGTTGCACCTTGCAAACCTTGCGGCCCGGGCGGGCCGGGTTCACCCTGCAAACCTTGCGGCCCGGGCGGGCCGGATTCACCCTGCAAGCCTTGCGGCCCAGGCGGGCCGGATTCACCCTGCAAACCCTGTGGCCCAGGCGGGCCGGATTCACCCTGCAAACCCTGTGGCCCGGGCGGGCCGGATTCACCTTGCAAACCTTGCGGCCCAGGCGGGCCGGATTCACCCTGCAAACCTTGCGGCCCAGGCGGGCCGGATTCACCCTGCAAACCCTGCGGCCCAGGCGGGCCCGCTTTACCTCGTGGCCCCTGCTCTCCCGGTGGCCCCGGTGGCCCGGGCAGCGGATTCGAGCAATCTCGCGTGGAAGCGAACGAGTTGCAGTACATAAGCCAGCATAATCTGGCGCATGTACTATCTTCATGCTTTTTAGACACTCTATTTACCTCCTTTCACCGTAATAGCGCGAGGTAAGGACTACCTCGCTAATGTTATAATATGGCAAGTCCTATGCCGGTGTGACTAAATATTCAAAGCTACACACATAGCCGCGAATATACAAAACAGCGCAATATCCGGTAAGGGAAACAAGCCGACCGCTGAGACTGCGCGGCTCTTTATTGTCTTTATTACGAAAAATATATGTCCCCAAATATGTTCTTGCAAGTAATATTATAATTGAAACTATTTCCGAATCAGCACAGAACCGTGTCCCGTCTGAGTTTGGCACAAACCCCAAGCAATGGATTATTGAGCTTACATTTGCACACTCTATTATGGCGTTACTGAAAACAGGTTCTCGTAAATATATGCTTAACAAAGGTTGACATCTATTAAGCGGTATGTTATATTCATTCTTGCAAAATATAAAATTTATGCGGACATGGCGGAATTGGCAGACGCGCTGGTTTCAGGTACCAGTGGTAGCAATACCTTGCAGGTTCAAGTCCTGTTGTCCGCAGTGTTGAGTGATAGTCCGAATCATAAGCTGCTCATTAAATTGATTGGCAAAGGGTTCGGACTTTGTATTGTGAAATTATAGCTGTTCCGGGGACACCTCTAAATAAAATGCAATTCGACCCTAAAAAACCGAATCCAGCCTTACGGCGAATTCGGCTTTTTATCATATTATAAGCAAGTAAAGGATAAAGAGAATTTCTCTCCACATAAAAATAAGCCTTGACAGGCGCGCCAAAAGCTGGTATAATATTCAAATGTATCCTTAAATGTCAGTATTTGACAACTTAAATTTAGTATAGCATAGTTTCTTTAAAAATTCAACACATTTTTACAAATTTTCTTAAATAAATATTACGTATATTTACACATCGTCTCATTTACTAGAGGGAAAAGCATACGAATGATATTTTTTTTGTAACTTAACATTATCTAACCGGCAGAAAGACCGAAATGCCAAGATCTACGTTTCGGTGCTTTTTTGTGTTCACAGTCAATTAATATGAAAACAGTCTAATATACATAGAAATATGGCAAAAATATCCAACAAGTAACATCTACAACGCTTAGGGGTGATTTTTATGGAGAAAAACCGTGTTCGTCAGGTAGCGGGCAGCGGCCGCATTAGCTATTCCAGAATTGATGAGGTTCTTTCAATGCCTAATTTAATTGAGGTGCAGAAAGATTCTTATAAGTGGTTTCTGGAAGAGGGCTTGAAAGAAGTATTTCAGGATATCTCGCCCATAACAGATTACAATGGTAATCTTGTGTTAGAGTTTATTGATTTTCGCCTTGATGATGAGCCTAAATATTCCATAGCGGAATGTAAAGAAAGAGACACCACTTATGCAGCCCCTATGCGGGTAAAAACCCGCCTTAGAAATAAAGAGGCTGATAATATTGTGGAGAATGAACTCTTTATGGGCGATTTTCCTTTAATGACAGACACGGGTACTTTTATTATAAATGGTGCTGAGAGGGTAATCGTTTCTCAGTTGGTTCGTTCTCCCGGTATTTATTATGATATAGAGCGTGACAAGCTTGGTAAAGAACTCATTATGACCACGGTTATACCAAACCGCGGCGCTTGGCTTGAGTATGAGACTGACTCTTCTGATGTTTTTTCCGTTCGTGTTGATAGAACCCGTAAAGTGCCTGTAACTGTTCTTCTTCGCTCCTTGGGTATCTCTACAGATGAGCAGATTATAGAGCTTTTCGGTGATGAGCCTAAGATAGCCGCTACTATAGAAAAAGATGTTTCTAAAAATTATGAAGAGGGCTTGCTTGAAATATACAGAAGAATCCGCCCTGGTGAGCCTCCTACTGTAGAAAGTTCGGCCAGCCTTTTAAACTCAATGTTTTTTGACCCTAAGCGTTATGATTTGGCCAAGGTTGGGCGTTATAAATTTAATAAAAAATTAAGTTTTAAAAACCGCGTTAAAGGAGCTGTTTTGGCGCGCTCAGCAGCCTGCCCTTTAAGCGGTGAGATACTGGCTGAAGAGGGTGTAGTAATCTCAGCTAAACTGGCAGAAGATATACAAAACGCAGGAGTTGACGCGCTTTTCGTTTTAGTTGAGGGCAAAGAAGTAAAAGTTATCTCAAACGCCACCGTTAAAATAGATGGGTTTTTACAGGAAGCGGGCTTAAACCCTTCTGACTTTGGTATATGTGAAGCGGTTCATTTTCCCGCTCTTAAAGAGCTTTTGGAGGCTAATGATAACCCTAAAGATTTAAAAGAAGCTATACAGATGAATATGTCAAAACTACTACCTAAGCATGTTACGGTTGAAGACATTGTTGCCTCTATTAATTATGTAATTAATCTTGACTATAATATAGGTAATATTGATGATATTGACCATTTGGGTAACCGCCGTATACGCTGCGTTGGTGAGCTTTTGCAAAACCAGTTTAGAATTGGTCTTGCAAGGATGGAGAGAGTTGTAAGAGAGCGTATGACCATACAGGATTTGGATGTTATAACGCCACAGGCTCTTATTAATATCCGTCCTGTAACATCGGTTATCAAAGAATTCTTCGGTTCCAGCCAGCTGTCCCAGTTTATGGACCAGACTAATCCACTGGGTGAACTTACCCATAAAAGAAGATTGTCGGCCTTAGGCCCCGGAGGTCTTTCAAGGGACAGAGCCGGTTTTGAAGTGCGTGACGTTCACTCCTCTCACTACGGCCGTATGTGCCCTATAGAGACACCGGAAGGGCCTAATATTGGTCTTATAAACAATCTTGCTACCTTTGCCCGTATTAATGAATACGGTTTTATAGAGGCACCTTACAGAGTGGTTGATCACGGCGGCCCTATTACAAGGGTTACTGATGAGTGCCGCTATATCACCGCGGATGAGGAAGAGGAATTTATCATTGCTCAGGCCAATACCCTTCTTAAGGAAAACGGTGAGTTTGTAAACCCAAGGGTGGCCTGCCGCCGTGGTGAGGAGATTACTGAGCTTGCTGTCGGCCGTGTTGACTTGATGGACGTTTCGCCCAAACAAATGGTTTCTGTTGCTACAGCTCTTATACCGTTTTTGGAAAATGATGATGTTACCCGTGCTCTCATGGGTTCTAACATGCAGCGTCAGGCTGTGCCGCTTCTTAAAACCGATTCACCAATCATTGGTACAGGTATGGAATATAAATGTGCCTATGACTCAGGTGTTTGCGTAATTGCTAAAGATGAAGGTGTAGTTGACCGGGTTTCGGCTGATGAAGTTGTTATAAGAACAGCCACAGGCCGCAGAGATGTTTATAAGATGATTAAATTCGTCCGCTCTAACCAGTCTACTTGCATTGACCAAAAACCCATAGTTCATAAAGGACAGGTTATAAAAGCAGGTGACATTATTGCCGATGGCCCATCTACTCAAGAGGGTGAGCTTGCCCTCGGCAGAAACCCCCTTATAGGCTTTATGACTTGGGAAGGGTTTAATTATGAAGATGCTATACTTTTAAGCGAAAAACTTGTTGAAGAGGATGTTTATACATCCATCCATATAGAAGAATATGAGGCTGAGTCACGCGATACTAAACTGGGGCCTGAAGAGATTACCAGAGACATACCCAATATAGGTGAAGAGGCTCTCAGGGATTTGGACGTTAAAGGGGTAATACGCATTGGTGCCGAGGTTGGCCCCAATGATATACTGGTAGGTAAAGTAACACCTAAAGGGGAGACCGAACTTACAGCTGAAGAGCGGCTTTTGCGTGCAATATTCGGTGAAAAAGCCAGAGAGGTTAGGGATACTTCCTTAAGAGTGCCTCATGGTGAGTCCGGCACGGTGGTTGATGTTAAAGTTTTCCTGCGTGAACACGGCGATGAACTTCCTCCGGGGGTTAACCAGCTGGTTCGTGTTTATATAGCACAAAAACGCAAAATTTCTGTTGGGGATAAAATGGCTGGGCGCCATGGTAATAAGGGCGTTATATCCCGCGTGCTGCCTGTCGAAGACATGCCTTTCCTTCCAAACGGCAGACCGCTAGATGTTGTTTTGAACCCACTTGGCGTGCCTTCCCGTATGAATATTGGTCAGGTGCTTGAAGTGCATTTGGGTCTTGCGGCTAAGGTTCTTGGTTGGAAAGTGGCAACGCCGGTATTTGACGGTGCCAATGAGTTTGATATTATGGATACTCTTGAGCTTGCTAACGACTATGCTAATATGGAATGGTTTGAGTTTTGCGATAAATGGCAAGGCGTAGTTGATCAGGATATAATGGACAGCCTAGACGAAAACAAAGACCGGCGGGAAGAGTGGAAGGGTGTGCCGCTTACCCGTGACGGTAAAATTCAGCTTAGAGACGGCCGTACCGGCGATCTCTTCGACAATCCTGTTACGGTTGGGTATATGCATTATTTAAAACTGCACCATCTGGTTGATGATAAAATACATGCCCGCTCTACAGGCCCTTACTCTCTTGTTACACAGCAGCCTCTTGGCGGTAAAGCCCAGTTTGGCGGTCAGCGTTTCGGCGAGATGGAAGTTTGGGCGCTGGAAGCCTACGGCGCTTCTTATACTTTGCAAGAGATACTTACCGTTAAGTCTGACGATATCATAGGCCGTGTTAAGACCTATGAGGCCATTGTTAAAGGTGAGAATGTGCCTGAGCCCGGGGTGCCTGAATCATTCAAGGTTCTTTTAAAAGAGCTTCAGGCTCTTGGCCTTGACGTTCGAGTTCTTCTTGAAGATCATTCGGAAGTGGTGATTAAAGAGTCCGTGGAAGAAGAGGTGGCAGATATCTCTGTGAATATTGAAGGGCGTGAAAATGATGATGACAATTCGTCGCCATTCATTAAGAAACCGTCGCTGCTTGAGCTTTTATCAGATGACGAGGACTCGGAGATGGATGATGAAGAGGGCCTTTCAGAAGATAGTGACATAGAGGATCTATTGGATGATGAGCCGGAAGAGGACGAATTTGAGGATTTAGAGGATGATTTTGATGAGGATGTTGATTTTCCTGAAGACGAATTTCCGGAAGAGCTTGATGAAAGCGACATTCTAAAATCAGATGACATTGAAGTTTTAGATGAAGAACTGTTTGAACCGGTATTTGACGAAGACGACGATATAGACAAATATTAGGAGGGGCTTTATATGGCGCAAACTAATGAACAATCAATCACTTTTGACTCCATAAGAATAGGCCTTGCAGCCCCTGAGAAAATAAGGGAATGGTCAAGGGGTGAGGTGAAGAAGCCTGAGACTATAAATTACAGAACCCTTAAGCCTGAGAGGGAAGGGCTGTTTTGTGAACGTATCTTTGGCCCGGCCAAAGACTGGGAATGTCACTGCGGCAAATACAAGAGAATCCGTTATAAGGGTGTAATTTGTGACCGCTGTGGTGTTGAAGTTACTAAATCCAAGGTGCGCCGTGAGCGAATGGGTCATATTGAGCTTGCCGCTCCTGTATCTCACATTTGGTATTTTAGAGGTATACCCAGCCGTATGGGCCTTATACTTGGCCTTTCACCAAGGGTTTTGGAAAAGGTTTTGTACTTTGCATCTTATATAGTTTTAGACACAGGCCGCACGGGGCTTGATTATAAGCAGCTTCTTACAGAAAAGGAATACAGAGACGCTATTGATAAATACGGCCAAACCTTCCGTGTTGGTATGGGCGCTGAGGCTATTAAAGAACTTCTTGAAAATATTGACCTTGAAGGTGAAAGCATTGAGTTAAAAGCTCAGTTGCCGGAGTCTGCCGGTCAAAAGAGAGTACGTCTCATTAAAAAGCTTGAAGTTATTGAATCCTTCCGTATTTCAGGCAACAAACCTGATTGGATGATAATGGATGCTATACCTGTAATACCGCCTGATCTGCGGCCTATGGTACAGCTTGACGGCGGCCGTTTTGCCACCAGTGATTTAAATGACCTTTACCGCCGTGTAATTAACAGAAATAACCGCCTTAAGCGCCTTTTAGAGCTTGGTGCACCGGATATAATTGTTAGAAATGAAAAGCGTATGCTGCAAGAAGCGGTGGATGCGCTGATTGACAACGGCCGCCGCGGCAGGCCGGTAACAGGTCCCGGTAACAGACCTTTAAAATCTCTCTCTGATTTGCTTAAAGGTAAGCAAGGCCGTTTCCGCCAAAATCTTCTTGGTAAGCGTGTTGACTACTCAGGCCGTTCTGTTATTGTGGTTGGCCCTAATCTTAAGCTTTTCCAATGCGGCTTGCCGAAAGAGATGGCTATAGAACTGTTTAAACCCTTTGTAATGAAAAAGCTTGTTGGGGTTGGCCTTGCCCATAATATTAAGAGCGCTAAACGTATGGTTGAGCGCTTACAGCCTGAAGTTTGGGATGTTTTGGAAGAAGTAATAAAAGAGCACCCTGTTATGCTTAACCGGGCACCTACACTTCACCGTTTGGGTATTCAGGCTTTTGAGCCGGTACTGGTTGAAGGTAAGGCGCTTAAGCTCCATCCTCTGGTTTGTACTGCTTATAACGCTGACTTTGACGGTGACCAGATGGCGGTTCACGTACCTCTTTCGGCAGAAGCACAGGCCGAGTGCCGCTTTCTTTTACTTGCACCGAACAATTTGTTAAAACCTTCTGACGGGGCGCCTGTAACGGTTCCCGCACAGGATATGGTTTTGGGTATTTATTATTTAACCGTAGCTCGTGAAAAGCCGCTGATGGAAGGTGAGTCTCTCGTAGCCGGCGCAGAAAATGCCGCAGCTGTAGGTGTAATCGGAGTGGATGAGCCTATATTTGAAAGCGACAGAGAAATTATTGACGCGCTAAATGCCGGCCGTATTAGCATTGATGAAAAAATCATTCAGCTAAGATGGGTAGAGCTTGAGTTTTCTAATGCTGAATGTTTGGTAAATACCACGCCGGCTATGGTACTTGAGCGCGTTTCACAGATGAAATCATTTAAAGATGAAAATGAAGCAATACTGGCCTATGACAACAAGCAAATCTCTCTTCATGACAGAATACGTGTAAGGCGAACTAAAGAAATTGATGGGAAGATTGTATCGGGTGAAGTAAACACCACCGTCGGCCGTATACTTCTTAATGAAGCCATACCGCAGGATGTGGGCTTTGTTGACCGTTCTAAACCTGAAAACAGACTGCTCTTTGAGATTGACTTCTTAACTGATAAAAAAGCTTTGGGCCGCATAATAAACCGCTGCATAAACAGCTACGGCTCTACTCAAACGGCGGAAGTGTTGGATAAAATTAAAGTGCTTGGCTTTAAATATTCTACTATCGGTGCCCTTACTGCTTCTGTTTCGGATATGGAAATACCCGGCAGAAAAGATGAGATTTTAGAAGAAGCTGATAAAGCCGTTGACAATATTACAAAAATGTTCCGCCGTGGTCTCATGACTGACGAAGAGCGCCGTACCAAGGTCATTAAAACTTGGGAAGAGGCAAATGACGCTATTACAAAAGAGCTTCTCGCGGGTCTTGGCCAGTATAACAGCCTTTTCATGATGGCTAATTCGGGCGCCAGGGGTACCACCAGCCAAATTAAGCAGCTGGCGGGTATGCGTGGTCTTATGGCTTCGCCTTCCGGTGAGACAAATGAGTTGCCTATTAAATCCAACTTCCGTGAAGGCTTGTCTGTTCTTGAATACTTTATATCAAGCCATGGTGCCAGAAAAGGTCTGTCTGATACGGCTCTTAGAACAGCCGACTCCGGTTATCTTACCCGCCGTTTGGTTGACGTGTCGCAGGATATAATTGTACGTGAATTTGACTGTGCCGGTGACGGTAAAGGCGAACCGGGTATGATAGTTTATGCCTTTATGGATGGTGAGGAGGTTATTGAGCCTCTTTCTGATAGAATCCGCGGCCGCTGGGCTGTTGAAGATGTTGTTAATCCTTCTACCGGTGAAATTATTGCTGCTGCTGACAATCTTATAAGCCACGATCAGGCTGATGAGATTGAAAAATGCGGCATTAAGGAAGTAAATATAAGGACAATATTGTCTTGCAGAAGCCGTATAGGGCTATGCTCAAAATGCTACGGCGCTAATATGGCCTCAGGCCGTATAGTGCGTATAGGTGAATCGGTAGGCATCATTGCCGCTCAGTCTATTGGTGAACCGGGTACGCAGCTTACTATGAGAACTTTCCAAACCGGCGGCATATCCTCCAATGAAGATATCACCCAAGGTCTGCCTCGTGTTGAAGAGCTTTTTGAAGCAAGAAAACCAAAGGGCTTAGCCATTATCTCTGAGCTTGCCGGCACGGTGGTTGTAAATGATACCAAGAAAAAGCGTGAGGTAGTAATCAGCGGTGAGAGCGGCGAGATTAAAGAATACCTTATACCTTACGGCTCCAGAATAAAGGTATCATCAGGCGACATCATCAAAGAGGGTGACGAGCTGACAGAAGGTTCTGTTTACCCCCATGACATATTGAAAATAAAAGGTATACGCGCTGTTCAAGACTATATGCTGAAAGAGGTTCAAAGGGTATACAGGCTTCAAGGTGTTGATATTAACGATAAGCATATTGAGGTTATTGTGCGCCAAATGCTCAAGCGCGTTAAGATAGAGGAAAATGGGGACACTGACTTCCTTCCCGGTAGCCTTGTAGACTGGCTTGAGTTTGAAGAAATTAATCAAAGGATGGAAGATGAAGGTAAAGATACAGCCATAGGCAGCCGTGTATTCTTAGGTATAACTAAGGCCTCTCTTGCTACTGATTCCTTCCTTTCCGCCGCCAGCTTCCAAGAAACCACAAGAGTTCTCACAGAGGCTGCCATAAAAGGCAAGATTGACCCTCTAATCGGTCTTAAGGAAAATGTAATAATTGGCAAGCTTATTCCTGCCGGAACGGGTATGAATCTTTATAGAAAAATTGAGGTTGATACCGTGAAAGAAGATTATGACAGCCACTACAGTGCGTATTATTCAGCGGTTGATATGAATTAAAGAGTTCGTATAGCATAGAACAGAACAACCCCTCAATCTAAAAATTTGATTGAGGGGTTGTTTGAATATATAAGCGCCACTAAGTTAGTTTACTCCGCTATACTGCTTCTTAATTTTTCCGTGAAAAAAGACAGCAATTGCTCTCTTAGGGCATTTATTAATACAGCGGTAACACATCATGCAATGGCCTTTTGTTTTTACTTTATTTTTATTAGTTATATATTCAAAATTATCCACAGGGCAGAGGGAAACGCATAAAAGACATTTGTTACAATCATTATCTATCCAAACTCTGTTTTTGGCCCACTTTTCAATATAAGAGATAAAAACACCTTGAATCGAACCAAGGGCACGTGAAAAAGGATTGAAACCACGCCTCCTTATAATTCCCGCCCTGATATTCTTGCAAGCAGCTTGCATTTTAGTGTTTGCTTTTGATAGGTAACGCTGAATCATTTTATTAGACGCTAATGGGGTGACAAATATATTACACACGTTGTTTGGCATAAGAAAATGTTCAGCGTATATAATTTCAACAAAATTTGGCGGGAAAATGTCGGTAAAAGCCCTGGCGCCGTCGCCTGAAAAATACATTTGGGTGCAGAAAATAATAAATTTTTTATTTTTCAGCACTTCCATATACTTAAGAGCAAATTCTCTCATTAATCTTGGTACCCTTGAGGAATAAATTGGATAGCAAAAGCAAATAATCTCCTCAGAAATTATTAAATTAGTAAAATCAACATTTTCTTCGATAGAGTGACATGAAGCCCCCATATTTTGACAAAATAACTCGGCTATATATTTTGAATTACCTGTTGCTGAGAAATAGAACATAAGCAAGATATGTCACACCTTTAAAAATGCATATATATACTTAAACTCCTACAAAATAGTAACACTTGTTTTACTGTTTCAAAGTAATTTCAGTATAAATCGTAGGTCAGCCGTCCGGCTTTAACGGCAGCGTTGACCTGCATTGATATACTCATAAGCTCTCTCTAAAACCAAATCACGGCCGCTGAACAATCTAAGTGCAGTGGCGTTAAGAGCCGCTATAAGTTCAATATCTATATTCTCGCCCTCGGCCAAGCCACTAGAGTTGCGGAAATTTCTTATTGACTCCTTTACAGCCTCGTCAAAACTTTCATTTATAGGCCCGTCAAAATAACCCAGGTGGTTTAAGAGATTTTTCACAGCTGCAATATTTTCAGTATTGTAACTAAATTCAATTAGTTCAGGCAAAACCACTTCTATGTCAGGTGCAATGCCAACTCCGTCAATTCTCGCTCCATTAGGGCCTAAGATTTCATGTGTAGTGAGTCTTAAATGGCCCAAGCCTAAATCTAAAACATATTGCATAGAGCTTTTGCCAAAAGATCTTTCGCCGATTACAGTAGCACCTCGATATTGCAGTGCCGCAGCAATAATTTCTCCGGCTGAGGCAGTGGCGCGGTCGATTAAAACAACCACATCGGCAAAGGGTGGCGAAGCTAATGAAGAATGATAGGAAGTGAGAACCCCTGAACGGTCACGCATCATAAACACAGGCCCTCTGGCAACAAGCATACGGCATATGTCCAGCGCAACATCAAATAAACCACCGCCATTGCCTCTAAGGTCAAGTATTATACGCTCTGTACCATCGGCCCTAAGAGTATCAATTGCATTTTGAAGCTCTATCCCTGTATTATCACCTACAAAGTCTATGTGTATAAGCCGCAGGCCATAATCAGGCAAAGCGCCCTCTAACAGCTCATCTAATTCGAAGGTAAATACAGAAGGGTTGGGGAATTCTGTTCTAAGCAAGTCTATAATGAAAATCTCGCCATCCCGCATAAATTCAGCCTTTACCGAGATATTTGGATCTATGAGAGTAAGCCTGTGAATTATATCTGGAATAGCAGTGCCTCTTAAAAACTCGCCATCTAAGCTGACAAAGGCATCACCGGGCAGTATCCCCGAATGATAAGCTGAGCTGTCTTCAAGTACATCAGCAACAATTATATTGCCGCCGGAATCAATAGAAAGGACTATGCCAAACAGCAAGCGCCTTGCAGAAAGAGTGTCTGAAAAATACTCGGCTTCATCAGGAGTCATAAAATATGAGTGCTCATCCATTAGCCCGCTCATACCTGAAAGGGCAGCAGAAAATAAGAGCTGTATGTCAAGCTCGTTAATATAATGCTCGGCTATAATTTCAAAAGCTTCCGCAAGTAAACGTGCTGCTTGATTTGTATTAAAAGCAGAAGGGGTTTCGGCAGCGCTTAAGTTTAGTGAGACACACATAGTAAAAGTAAGCAAAAGTGCAAGGAATTTTGTTAATGCGGAGTTCACTTATAAATTACCTCCTGTAAATAAAAAGCGGCATTACTGCCGCTTTTTTGTTTGTGAAAACTACTGTATATAGTTTGTAATGTGATCAGTGTATGCAGTTACAAGCTCGTGGCGCATATAGTCAATCATTCTATTAACAAGGGCAGCCCCGGTAGCGTTAGAAATATTTGTACGCGGATTAAGTCTGCCCTCAGCATCAGGCGATATTATGCCCAATCTGTTAGCGGCGTAAACTTCACGTTTTGCCCATGCTGATACCTGCGCGTCATCCACAAAAGGAGTTACCGGAGTGGGGTTAGGCGCGACGGATTGCAGCCCCAGTACTCTTACTAAAATCACAATAGCTTCTTCCATGGTAATCGGCGCGTCTATAAAGAAATTACCGCGGTCACGGCCGATGGCAAGGCCGGTATTAAAGGCGGCCATAATATAACGGTATTCTGAACGGTCCGGCGTAACATCAGGAAATACGATGAAAGAAGTATTTCTGTTTCTTGCTGTGTTTCTGGGTTCTTCAGGCAAAGGCATTTTAGCAGCTCTCGCCAATGAGGTTACAAACTGGCCGCGGGTCATTGCTTGATCAGGTCTAAACTGTAATGAAGGGCCTGTAAAAACCTGCATTGCAAAAAGTCTGGCTATATCAGATTCAGCCCAATGACCGCGAAGATGAGAAATGTCAGGGGCTATAAGTTGCTCAAAAGTATTGAAAGTTGGTATGTTTATTGAACCGCTGGACGGAAAATCATGCATCCAAATAGGGCTTGTAAATATATCCCAGCTTAAATAGCTGCGGTTAGCCACAACTTCCATATAATTACCGCGAAAGCTCATAGGAGCAGGCTGATTCTCTGTAAACTGCAAAGTTTTGTTGACGGAGAGGCTTGGGCGCTGCTGAAAATGTGTCTGCCAGCCGGGAGTCTCCACCCAAGTATCTATGCTGTGTGTCTCTGCCGCTGACCAAGCCGAGGTAAAGCCGTATATGGAGCCGGTAGAGCGGACGGTAGTAAATACTCCGGTAGCTTCGCCGCCTTCCGGCCCGTCACCGAATCTTTCAAACACAGCGTGCATAGAAAGACTGCCTTTGTAGTAAAGCACACCGGGTGTTTGATCTTCAAGAAAACTTATATTAATATTAGAGCGGTCTTGGTTAAGGATGTAAACACCGGATGGGGTAGTGATGGTCTCTTCCCATCTTTGAGTTCTGTTGCTTCTGGCATCTCTAACTGTCCAATCTCTAACTGTCTGATTGCTTTCTCGTCTAAAATTTACAACAAAAGTAACATTTCTCTCCAAAATAACAGAATCATCGGCACTTCTAGCCTCGACACGATAAATTACTTCATAAGAGCCGTTTGCCGCGTCCGGTCTTACTCTGCCCGCTCTTGACTCTATCCACATTGTACCTTCAACCTCAACAGGCTCGCCGTTCAACCATATTAGCTCATGATAGGCTAAGCGGTGGTTTGTGTTTTGGTTTGTGTCGCTGGCCAGCAGTTGCTGAGTAGTACCCGGCAGCGGTCTGCCTTCGCTGACGCCGCCCCAAAAACCCATGTCACCGGCCCGTGCCATTAAAGTTACCGGAACGAGAGCTGAAAATATAAAGGACAATATCAATGTTATGTAAAGTTTTTTCATTATATTCCTCCTTAGGTAGTTGAATGGTGCATTTTAGGGTAAAGCGAGGGCCTTAAGCTTAAAAGACCCTCACTTATAATTTTTTTTAAATTATCTATCTACAAAAGCTAAATAACCATCTATAGCAGTTTCACCGGGTACTATTCTTTCAGGTAAAAAGTCAGTAAACACTCGGATAGTGTCACCGGGTTGAAGCTGCCAATAAGGGATAACGGTATTATTCCTAACAACCAGAGTATCAGGCGCAAAATCAACGAACAAGCGAGTATCTT
>Ga0131853_10003968_pt1 | contig 26537 bp, 6 predicted proteins | sample TergutLab28metaG_FD_92764 | JGI IMG/M metagenome (GOLD analysis project Ga0131853, IMG submission 92764) | Labiotermes labralis P1 segment gut microbial communities from Petit-Saut dam, French Guiana - Lab288 P1 (version 2) (version 2) | ecosystem: Host-associated > Arthropoda: Insects >... | reverse complement strand
TTTAAAAAAAAAAAAAAATAAAAAAAAAATTTTAAATAATATATAAAAAAATTTTTTTTTTAGTATCCTTTTTTTTTTTTTTTTAAATCATGCCATTTATGAGTTAATGTGGAAAAATGTTTTAGAGCTGGACAGGCCATGCCCATTGCATGCTGGATACCTAAGGATGCCACCACATACTCAGAAGATGTAATACGTACTTCTTTTCCACTGCAACAAAGGTTACACAAATTCACCTCAGTGTTACATTACATGTACATTGTCTGTCATGTTTAAATATGTGAATATGTTCTGTAGACAGATGTTAAACAGAATTATGAAATAACACTTTTTATTTTATTTTATTTTGCCTACCACAGTGAAACAAAAATTATACGCAATTCATACAGTGATATTACATGCATGATCAATTCTGACAGTTTTTATTACTTAGTTACAAAATATTTTTATAATATTTGTTTTGTGCCATATAAAAATTAACAAACCAACTGATTCCATCGAGTAGAGTCCTTGAAAATCTAATAGTTTCTCATCTGGTCAAGGAACTCCCATAATTTATTTCTTTCCTCAGCCACATAAGTCCAGTCTGTGCCCTGCTCCTATTTGTTGAAGATCCATATTAATATTATCCCATCTATGTCTAGGTCTTCCAAGTGGGTTCTTTCTCTCGGTTTTCCCCACCAAAAACCTGTTTGCAGCTTTCCTGTCACCCATATGTGCTGTATGCTCTGCCTGTCTGATTCTTCTTAATTTTATCAACCAGGTAGTATTAGGTGAGGAGCATGGATCATCAAGCTCCTCATTACCATATAAAAATTAAAATTTTAAATTGAAATTTGGGTTGGAAATGCATATTGTACATGTGTGTCAGAAAAACTGTTTGTAATAATAATAATAATAATAATTTGATTTTGATGTACCACCTTGTGCATGCATTTTCCCATATTTGTCCATCTAGATCTTAAACTTTAGGACACTTGTAAACATCACTTTGAAGGTTTAACAGTTGCATTGTATTTGGATAATTTTTAGTGTGTTTTTAATTTTATTTTACCTCACTTTTAAAATGCTTTTGTTATGATACATATTGTTTTGGTTGCTCTTAATTTTGCAGTGATTTACATATATTTTTGATGATGGAAGTAGCAACAAGGAATGCTGCTCACAATACAGAAGAGCAATTTGTAGACTGTGTCTTTGTTATCATAACATCAGTCTGGGAACCACTTTAACTAAATTTAGTCATTAAAACTCAAGGGGAACAAGAACAGTTTCTGTGAACTGTCATCATTTTTGTCAGTTAATAATCAAGCAATATTGATTTTATTATATTTTTCAGATGTTCCAGCAAGTGGGATGTATTTCTTGACATACGAATTTATTCAGAATGTAATGAAACAAACCTCAGAGACTGGTCAGATAGGAATCCTGAGCACCATATTTGCAGGAGGAAGTGCTGGTATCGCTAACTGGCTGGTTGCAATGCCTGCAGATGTGCTCAAGAGTAGACTGCAAACAGGTGTGTATGTGTGAGTGTGCTGTTGATAATCTAGACAATGAATTATTATTTTGTAATTGCTGTTTAAATTGCTTGTTTTAGCTCCGGAGGGCACATTTCCTAATGGAATCCGTGATGTCTTCAAAGTCTTAATGAAAGAAGAAGGACCTTTGGCTCTGTACAAAGGAGTAGTTCCTGTGATGCTGCGAGCCTTCCCTGCTAATGCGGCTTGTTTTATAGGCTTTGAGTTGTGCATGAAGTTCCTTAACTTTTTGGCACCAAATTATTGACCTTGATGGAAGCCTTATAAATATAAATGCTCATTGCCTTCCTTAGTATCATTGGAATTACATATTCTTTTAGTTAGCTGCAGTAGCTGTTCCATTGCATGTGGATCATGACAGCCACAGAGGGATCCACTATTAAGATTTTGGGCTCTGACTGTGGTGTTGTTGAAGATTCAAGACTTTTGGGATGTTACGAAGGATTGTAGTACCTTCATCTTGAGAGTCAAGCATATTGCCTTCACATTAAGATTTAAGCTTGACACCGCACATGAAGGCACTGTCATCTTTCAGAATGTTGGTAACTGCTGGCATGGCATAACTTCCTAGAAGATCTGAGTAGATTTGCAGTAAACAGGTTAGAAATTTAATTTGTGTTGTGAACAGTGTTCTTTAATTTTACAAATTACTCCATTACTTCTTAATTCAAGCATTATACTGAGAAACTGGAATTTCATCACAATCTTTTATTTCATATGTATAAATATGTTATATATTTCAGATATATAGTTTTATATAATGAAAGTTGTATCATACAAGTTTAATACCTGGAGATGCAGAAAAAAAATATCTGTGTACATTTAATATACATTTATATAATGTCTGAGTTTTTGTTTAATGAGGCTTTATATCCATTATCAGTTTTCAGACATTCAGCGACATTAAGAAAGTATCCTTGTTCTAGAAATGTGAACTAGTGCTAATTTTTTTTTATTGCTTAATTCTTGCTTGCTATGCACAGGTCTGTCATGGAATTGTTTTGTGAATCCCTCCACAAAATACACACAACTGCAAGATACATATTGTACACTCAGGTGAGCTTATGTACACTGTTACCACAGTGGTTGAGGTTTTCCTTATGAAACAAGTGACATGCCTTGCTTGGTATGTGGACAGGATAAGATTTCTCATCCATGTTGTTAATCTTTCACAAGCCTAAAATTTGTATTTTATGCTGTTAATACAGCTTGGTATTCTAGTAAGAGGCTTGTAAATTGTTCAAAATGTATGTGTTTTGATCATCTTACAGCAACCGTGTAAGGTAGGCTGATGTTTTCTCTTTGTATAAGAGAGGGAATTTTTCAAATTTCATGTTAACATGTGGAAAACTTAGGGTGAAACAATATACACATGTATGTATGTATGTATATATGTATGTTTGTTTTTTGTTTGTGTGTGTGTGTGTTTGTTTGTTGAGTGAGGTTTGCTTTAATTTAGGAGATACCATGATATGCCCTTGAAATTCATCAGCACTGCTTCTGCCCAGTCCTTTCTGATTCATCATGTATAATACAGTGTCATAAGCTGTAGCAAGTGTAGAATGTAAAACTGTGGAAAGGAATTTCTGATTGCATAGTACAGAAGATTGTATGCTTGATATTAGATACTAGAGCAGTTGTTATTTTTAATAATCCTTTGGCCTTTTTTCATAGTAACTAAATATTTTAGTTCAGGGTTATTTGCAGATATGTCAAACCAGCATCTGTTATTTTGCATCCTGTTTTCCATTATTCATTATTATTTAGAGCCTTCTTCTAAGTACTGTGAGAAGGCAACATTTTTCACTCCAAAGTTGTGTGTTACAGGCATAATTACATTTTAAAATCATTAAACTCTATTTGTATTATGAAATAAATGCCAGGATATACAGATGCCAAATTCATAGTCACGCCTAAGTACTCTCATGACGCATGTAGCGCTGTTCAAAGATATGATATTTAGTCTTGGTGTTTTGTTATTCTGTAACTAGGCATAATCAAAATGAATATTGCACCTATGGAAATTTCTCAGGAAATCAGTCTCTGCATGAAGCTTGAATTAAATTATGAATAGTCTTGAAGATGTCTGACTTGTGATATATTTTTTAAATGAAATTATATGAAAATAAAAATGACACATATTTTATGAACATCTTTTTATAAATGTATAGATATGATTTTTGGCCTGCTGTGCTTTTCAAGCCACTTTGAAATGGCATAGTAACAGACATATCATAGATAAGGCACACAGTATGGATTTAAGAATGTTCTGAACTAAACCCTATAGTTTGTAAAACAACCTTCATTTCTGAAGGCTTAAGCTGCATTATGCCAGGCTGCTGGCATTTCTTTCTCAAATAACTGACAAGATAAATTCCCAATGAACAGAACTTCAAGGTGTTCATATTGTGTTCATGCTAAAGCCAGGGGTGTGCTTGTAATAGTTTGTTGCATGTTTCATTGAGACACAAAAGAAATTCAAGGCCTTAAGGCTGAGTGTTTGTAAGTAGGTTCAGGATTTAAGTACAGCTGTCTGTTCTGGTATACTTCAGTATGAACTCTGTCAGTAAATCATACACAGAGTTAAATTCTGAGAATAAGGTTTAGAATAATTAATTCCTGTATTTGTTGTATTGAATTAATGATGCTGTTTGAACTGCAGGACTGCTATTTCCCCTCATTTTGCAGTATTTATATCCATAGTCACACATGTTTCTTTAGCATTAGAGCTAAGACTTGCTGACAAAATGTACAAGATATGACAAACATGAGGCACAGTGACAGTTCTAAAGTTATAGCTGGTCAGCAGTAACTGTTACAAGGTAGAATTTTTATATACTTATATTATTTTGCACATACTCATGTCATAAAAAGCAATAGTGTGATAAGAAGAGAACTGAGCTTTTCTGGTTTTTTGTGCAGCAAGTAGTGGCAATTTCTTACGACATTTCGGGACAACCTATCTTTAGGAGTCAAAGCTTGACCTCCTGAAGATGGGACCTATAGGTTGTTCCGAAACTTTGGTAAGAAGTTATCGCTACTCACTGCATAATAACACAGAAGAGTGCAGTTCTCATCTATTTCATAGCAGAAGCCTGCAATCACAAATTATATTACAAAACTGTTTAACATTGGTGATGGACAGATAAATGATTACTCACCTAATAGATGAAATGGTATAATAACAGGACTGTACTTTTGCCTTTGTTCAGACTTTAATTCTGATTATTCAGGGAATGAATACAGAGTGTGATTTATTTTATTAAGAGGGCTGTGTAGGAACCTGACTACCTTCAGTTGCTGCGACCTTCAAAATTGCCAGTAGTAGAAATTAATTTGGTAGGAGGTACTGGTTTAAATGATCAGAATCAATTCTTTGTGTCCTTCACAACATTTTAAGTCCATTGATGTAATATAGGTGTGGTGGAGGGACACATTCATGATGGAGTTTGGTAAGTAGTATGAAATATGTACTGCGGTTTTAAACCAGCTGTGAAAGCTTGCTATTACGATGATATAAGATGTTAACTTCTGAGGCTGTACAATACAACACAGCCCTCATTCAATCCACAATCCTAACCCATCTGTATATACCTGCTTTAGTGTTAGATTTCTGCCAGAACATTTAATACTACTGTTTTGAAATGCTGTGTTACAAAGAGCATGTCTCTACTGCCTTTATTCCAAATTCCTTCCAATGTACAAAGTAGCTTGTGTAGAGGCTTGTTTTATGATGTATCAGGTTTTTGCTGTCATTCATCTTTTCAGTATTGTTTGCATTCAACTGTGACTCTTTTATATGTACATCAGACCCCACAATATGCATATAGCCATATCTTCTCCCAGTTGGCACCTGCATCAGGCTTGAGTTGTGGGCTTGGAACATAGTTCTGTTTTATTGCCATGGATAACACTGTGTCTGAATAATATTTGTAATTATTTTACAGCTTCTCTATGTAAGAATTCATGTATGAAGCTCCACATGTCTATCGTGCTTTTTAAGTTATTTGCAGAAGGAGTGTTGAATTTATTACATTAGCAGCAGATTTCTTTCAGACTATATTCACAACAACTTGAACTTCTGAACTTTGAATGAAATACAAATGCATAAAGTACAAAACACTTAACAACCATAAGGATGTTCTGAAAAAAGAATCTGAGTGTATAATTTTTTCCCCATGACAATTAAGAGAAAATGGAGGTAGTTACTTTGGTGTACAAGTACTATTTAAATGTCAGTGAAAGATTATTTTTATTGTTGTGCAGGAAGACCAGATGACCCAAAACACTTCAAATGCTGAGTCAGAAATATGATGCCTTCATGTTTATGTAAATACATATATGCAGTTACTTTACAATAAACAACAGCAGCTTAAGTTTGTATTTACATTAGTAAATCTCATTATCCAAATTGTACAAATGACTGAACATATTGTATTACTGTAGGTATTACCATGAGAATGATCTTTTTTTGCCACACATACAGTTGAACTATAAAAGTAGTTCAGTGTAGCAGTGAATTTCCATGAACTGACTCTAGCGAAACTCAGCACACCCCTGACTTACAACTTTTTTTAAAAGCTGCAAATTTGTTGTTCTCATTACATTAAGAACAGGGTAGTACAGATTGTGTACTTGTAAACTATACTTATTGTATAAGTGTAATGTGAAGATTGTGTCACTTCCAAATGCAAGAATTCATTGACAGTGTCCAGAAGAGTAGAAGCTTTTTTTCTTAACAATGCTGTATAATGACTGACACAGTAAAAGCCAGTTGCAATTCAGAGTAGAAAGCAGAGAGCAGTATTCAGGTCACAATTAAGGATGGATTATTTTAAATGCAGTCTGTAGTGGCTTTCCATTTGCTCAGGTTTGCATTAAAAAATATGAAACTGCACATGTCCTGAGCACCAGCTGCTATATTGTCAAATTGGATGGCAGGCTGTGAATAGAATGTATACACAGGAAGAAGTGGAGTATTTGTGAGAAGTAAATCACCCATTCACACTGCCCAATTGTATCGAAGTCATGATGTGCATAGTTTTAAATTTTTAATAGACTGATAGGTATTTACACTTTTTTCCTCTTTTGTTTTTAGTTCTTAACCTAGTATTATAAGGAAATTTGTAGTATAATACACTGCATTATTTCTTGATTATTTAACATGCATGTTTTCACTGTAGCAAAGAATAGTTTCAAAATTTGATTCTACTGAACTCATGCTATTACAGCACATTCAATGGAAAGTCCTTGGATTAAATCTCAGATCAGATGGTCATATGCATTTTTCATTTATTTGTATCTATTCAGTCCTATAGGGTATTTCTGATGTGTGACTTCATAGTCATCCCACGATCTCTGGAAATTGTGGAAAAGTTCGGTCATGTCACTGAAATTCCTGTACCGGTTTTTGTAATAAGTGTTCTTGTGTGCTTTACCTCTCATCTCCAAAGTCCTTGTAACTCACAGACTTATTCATGATTAATTTGCTTGTTCTGGAATTAATTGATTTTAAATTAATACTGTTATCATTCATCGTAAAAACTAAAATATCATACTCTCTCAGGATATTGTCATGTGACCTAATTGAATGAAATCAAGGCCCTATATTTGTTAATACAATAACCAAGTTGCTGAATTACAGTATAAGGTAAACTTTTCACAAAACTTACCTGGACTAATTTGATACATGTACCTGAAAAGGTCCGTATTGTGTATGTTCTTATGTAAATAGATAACAGTAACTTGTAACAAACACATGGGAGAACTTTGAAATACTTCTGCAAACTATTTTAATACATATTGAAATGACTAAAACTTGTTTTCTTATGCTTAGTTACATTTCCTTCAGTTCACTTTCCTTATGCTGTTCCAACAAGAGTTTGTCTGGAGAAGGAATAACGTAACATATTGTTCAGGTTTTTGTGTTATTTTCTGCTAGATCAGTATGTCATAATGAAAATAATTGGCATCTCATTTATCTAAATGTTAAAAGAAGCATTTGTCATTTAATGATTCAGATCAATTGATGTGAAAATTAACTTTTAGACTCTTCAGTTATGTATGTCAGCAAAAGAGTTAAACTGGAGGTAGAAAAGTGTGAGGTTTATATCAAGGGCAGTGTTAAATTATATATATGGACGTCACATACACTGGCTTTTGCAGTGAATATTTAGAAGGCTTGTGCATGTGGAATGGATAGAAGCATTATTTTTAGTTACCGTATATGAAGTTTGTAGTTTACCTTTGTAAGAGTTGCTTTTCAAATGCCAATACTAGGCAACTTCTGCATAAAATACAGCTTAAAGCCTTGTTCCATGGTATATAAAATACTTCAAATAAAGTTATGTATTAAAATTCTATACCAGTTGCCCCACTGCTGTAATGTGGTTATCATTTTATTGTGTAAAAAAATTTTCACATTTGACACTAGGTTCAACATGACCAGTGATATCTGTCCTGCCAAAGTCCACTCAGGTGGTTAAGATATTATTGTGATACAGTGCGGTTCCCACAGTGTGATTAGTTACCTTGTAAAGTGTGTGTGTGTGTAGTTTGCTGCTCTGGAAACCATGTGCAAATGAGTGAATGTAGTTGTACTATTTCTGTCATGTTTTTGAAATAACTTGCACTAAACGTTGCCAAATTATGAAATAAATGTGTACTGATACAATTTGCTCTTCTAATATTTTAAGCACTTTTTCTTATTGTTTAAATTATTCCAGCTGGTCAGTATTTGAGCTTTTTTGATGTATGATCACTCCTTACATAATATCCAGTATTGATAAATATGTAATGTAGTTTATAATTTAAAGTCTAAGTGTAAATCTCACTAATGAATATGTCCTAATGATTCCAGGATATTTTATGTGTTAAGCTCATGTGGTTTCCATTTTGATACCTTACATTGTAAATAGACTCAATTCAATGATTGAATGGGAAGTGATTTTTTGAACCTACGTGTGCACTACACACACGCACACACACATTTCATACAGTCTGATCAGACAGAAATGTAAGAAGTCATTCTGGAAGACATATTGTAATTACTATAGAAAATTACATAATGAAACAGTATATTTGTATTAAGTGCAGTCCTATTAGAATGCACATATTAGCATAATTAATTTTCAAGGTGTCTGAGTGTTTTAGCTCCCCGTGGCTTTTGTAGTGCTGAAACACAAGAACTGAAAAAACAGCTCCTTCTTTTTTCTAATGTTGCACGTGTAATTTCAAGTCTGAGGGTAAGACAGAGCATTTGTATGGATTCATTTAGAGACATAATTATGTCATAGTGTTCGTTACTCAGGTTGAACAGTTATCACTGTTTGATTTTTCAGGGGCAGATCCTAGCATATGTTTGTCTTATTCAGTTTTTCACTCAAGTTACAATACACGAGTCTATATATTCACACAGTGGTGGTGAAATAAAGGTATGTGAATGACAGTAACCAAATAATTAAAGGAAAAAAGCTGTCTCCACACTTGATTAATTAAATATTGTGCCATGATTGCATGGGGGGGGGGAAGAGTGAATAGTTGTCACAAATAGATGCAACATGTATGAAACTTGTCTTTTGTTACATGTTAGAAAAGAAGAGCACATATGAGTTGTACATGACTTTGGCCATTCAGGTGGTTAAGAATCTGTTGAACTAGAAACTTTGTGGATTCTACTTCTGTATAAACTGTGGTAACTCAGTTATTATAGTGACATGTTACATGTTTGATTATAAGAACTGTTTCTGGATAGCTCACTCACGGTAGGGACAGGTTACTGGCTGCATGGCCATGGCTCATCTCCAAGAGGTGAGGTGTCTTTCTTTATTCTTAAGAAACTGAACGGTTAATCAGGTTCTGATTGAAACTTGTGTGATAAATTGCTGTGTGATAGTTATCCTTTACTCAGCAGCCATTGCTTTACTCTTTAAATCACTCTTCCTGTATTGTCTTCTGTTGGCCTTCTGTAGCAGGATCGCTGTTAAAGGGAACTTTGTACTCTGTTGTAAGGTCTTGTTACATTGGGTGCAAGAAAAGAAAGGAGAATAAATAAACAGATGGAGTTGTTTGTTGAACTCAATGTATGCCATTTTACCTCCAGACTTTATGAGCATGCAGGAAAATTGGTGTAGAAGGAACATGTGGGTACAGTAAGGTATCAGTTTCAGATTTCGAACATGACTGAAAGAGCACAAACTATATGTGTGTGTTTATGGACTGTGGACTTGACTGCTTACAGCTGTGAAGTATGGGTCTACATGTAATGAGCTTGCAAAGTGTTATATTATTATGACAGAAATTTACTGTAGTTAAAAATTTTTTGTCTTGAATAGTTGGCTGAATACAGATTATTTTATCTGCTGTTATACTACTACATATATTCATCAGCAAGGAACCCAGAACTGGCAGAGGTTCACTTGTGTTAATTTGTCATTAACACTTTACAAATGTGCTTTGTTATTTGATACAAGTCAATAGAGATGTTCCTAGCAAATATTCAGAAAGTGGTGAAATTAATATATTTCAAATTTACTTGACTTATCTGCTTGTTAAGTAACTATTCACCAGGCTCATTGCTTTTTTCACAGTCTGCATCTGTATTCATAGAATTGTACTAATTGTTCTGGACTTCTTTGATAAATTTACATATGTGGTAATTTTTTGTAAGCATTTATGGGTTTATCATTTCAATGAATACTAAGTACATTCAATTGCTACAAGACTATGTGTTGTTTAATAAAATGGTTGTATTTTGGTGGAAATGGAAGTCTAAAAAGTTGAACAGTGTACAGCAGAATGCCTCAATATGGATTCTGTAGCAATTTGATGTAAGGACATGTTAACTATAAGTCAAAGACATGTGTTTGCCATTTCTTCCATTTATGTGTGCATAATGTAGGCTTGTTCCAAATATATTATTATTCAACAAGCATTGAAATATATTGCATTCTGTACAACACATTATGCATATTTCACCCTTTGTTTTGCCAGCTTGCTTTTATATAACATTTATTTGAAAGCAGTTTTACCAAGCACTGTCATGATGCTTCACTTTGACAGTGTATACTTTTAGGTCTATTTGGATGTTGTTGGCAGAGGTCACCGTGTATATTGAATTGTCTTAGTCCATATTACCAGAAGTATGAACAACAATTTATATGTGCCATAGAAACACGAATGTAACCAACAAATAGAATGTAAATATTCCACCAAGAAAAAAGATGCATGTATGAAGTGCTCTTGATAAAATGTAATGGAAAGAACTAATAAGGAGATAACAATGCAACAGTTGTCTGAGTAACTGTTCTGTTAAGAGTCAGAGCACATATATAAAGAATCTTGCATGTAAATTCACACATTGTATTTATAGTATTGTGATGTAGCCTGCAAGAATGTTTTTCATTGATCCACTTTGATCTGTAGCATCACTGAAGTGACATTTGTGATTTTTTTTTTTTGGAGGGGTGGTGATGAGGAGGGCATTCACTGCATTTTCAAGTTTTGCAAGTAATGGTTCTGGAGTTTGGTAGAGTTCAGTATTTAGTGACACCAGAGATTAGTATGGTGAGTAAGCAAAGGCATGTTTTCTAGTTGAGTCTGGTTGAATGATTACCTTAATCATTTGATTAAAAAAAATTATCTCATGAATTTGTTATATTTTGAACTTGCATAAAAATCATATTTGCATTTCTTTTGTAGGTATATTTTTATCCCGTGTTCTGAACAGTTTGTCAGATGTCATATTGGACGCTGAAGTAGTCGCCATGGATCAGAGGTAGTGCCTTTATGAACACTCTTGTCATATTTATTATACAAATATTAACCATATTATTGAGGTGAAGTTTAAGTAGAACCTAAATCATTATAATGTTTATTTATAGGAAATATTTATGCTTTGTTAAATTTGGAAATTTTGTGTCATTTTCTGAACAGCTGTTGAGCTGTCAGTTGTTCGCAATTGCAGTAGTACAAATTAGTAAAAAAAGCATTAAGTTTTCTTAGCAAGCTCCAAGTGATAGCTCATATAGTTCCAAATAATGAGTAATGTTTTGGGATTGTACTGTACCAGTTTATTAACAAAAGACACTGTAGAGACTGAAGCATATTTGAAAGTGTGTTAGTAATGCTGTAAGAAATAAAGATTTGTTAAAATACTGACCTTCATTTACACACTGCTGATGGAAAATGGTTGGTAGCAACATTATCATTGCTCAGCCATTACTTTACATAGTATGTGTTTACAACGTTTTAAATTGAAAACGTGGTTGATGGCAACACTTTCTGCATAGAGGAGAAAACAGTGAAATTCATTTAGTCAGGTATGTTGTTCAGTCCCATATACATTAATGTTAAGGAAAAAAAAAAAACCTATTTATGTGGGTAGAAGTTCCAAATATGTGGTTTCTGTAACTCATATTATGTATGCTACATTATATTTTATTGTTATTCACTTGTTATCTTTTAGATACCCATTCCCAGTTCCTATATTCATACACTGTTGGCATTTCTGCTTCCATCAAATCGTGGCACAAGATGTGTAACAGGCAGACTGCAAGCACTGAGGGTCAAGCTGAGTAAAATTCATACTGTAGTATCCACATGCCATAAGTACAGTAGCTGTGTACATTTTTTATTGTGTGTAACCTGTGTTAAATTTTGGATGGTGTGAGGTCAACCCATTCCTATTTTGACGTGAGATCTATTACATACGTTAAAAGAACCTGTAATTTTTGATAACATTTCTGTAGATAATATAAGACAAAGCTCGTCTTCTGCATCGCCCATAGCAAATGGCCAGTCAGATCATGATGTAATACATCTTACGGTTAATATTACTGCAGTAATCACTATACTTTGGGGCTGGAGTACTAGTAAAACAAATTATGAAACAATCATGCAATTTCAGCTTCTGTTAAAAAACAGCACTCTGAAATATTTATGTAAGGCAGAGATTTCAACAGTAAAAGTACCCCATTTTTGAATGCTGCCTTTTTTGTGTGTGCAGCCTGTTTTACAATTAAATACATCAACAAAAGTGCTGTTGTTGAAATTAATTTAAATGAAATGTAGTGTAAATTTTACTGCTTTTAAACCATTTGTTCAATTACTGAAACCATCATTCATGCAATGTGAGATTTGAGGTTCTCACAGTGGTATTTCTGAAGATTCCAGTGTTCTATGATGTGATGCACTACATTTGTTTGAAATGTGGGGTGTAGATATGGTTTCAACCATTGCCCAGTCATAACTTAAATGCCATAACATATTTAGTTTTGATAGATGTATTCATGTTTTACATAAACAGCATTGCATTCCAGGAATATTAATTTTATTACTAAGACCACATAAGATACCTTTTGTAATGCTAAATAGGACTTTTTCCAATGAGAAACATATTCTGAATTGTTCATTCTTACAGATGCTATTTAAGGTTACAAAGTTACTCTAGTACCTGTATTTGACATACTAAAGAATACACTTGTTAATGAAACTGGCCTGTAAGTGGTTATGCATACTTTTTACCCCTTTTGGTGCAGAGGTTTCATGTGTTAATATTTCAGTTGTACTGGGAAAAGTTTCACTACCACTGAATTATTACGAATTTAACCTACTGGGGCACTAATGCCAGGTGTGGCTGCTGAATAGTGCAGTGCATATGGCATCATAACCACATAAATGTTTTGACAGCATGTATTATATTTTGACCCTAATTTGCTGTTGTAGGCATCATATATGCATTTGGGAAGCTACTGGAGATAGCTTTAGTTAGGTACTTCATGATATATGCTACTGTTGCATTTCTAGTTATACCGTTCATTTTGCACACTGTTGGTAAGCAGTAAGAACTTTACTATAAATTTAGGATTCCTTGTTGTATTACGGTTTATTTTAATTTATGTATTCGTTCGTGGCATACTTGCCCATTTAGTTTTTCACAAACTTCCATACTGTTTTTATTACCGACTGGAGTTAACACCTTGCAATATTTACTGTAGCAAGTTGTAATTGCGTGATTATTACAACAATTCTGAACCACAACTAACGCCGTATATTAATACATGCCGCACCAGTTAGAATTAAATGTTTGTTCTGCCAGAATATGAGGGTAGATACCAGTAATTAAATGTGAATACATTTCTTTGAGACGTTCTGACCACATTTTTGATCCATGATAAGCACTCACGTTACATCTCACCTATGGTGACTAGGAGCGCTCACAGATAGCGCTTGATTGACTGTTAGTCTTTTTGAAACATCGCTTCCCATTGGTGGACTTGTTAGTCACCGTCGGTAAGACATTCGTCATGATTGGTTCCCCGGTTTCGTAGACTGGCACTATAAAAAGACAGATTTTGAAAATTTGGGTGCCACTTTGTCTTTGAGAGTCATTGAGTTTATTGTGACTGGGTTATTATTGTGAAGGTTTTGTGTCCGTTGTATTACGTTTCGTGTTAATTGTGGGAAGATGGAGCCATTCTATTCCTTGATGTTGGCATTTGGGTTAAACTCGACGTTAGAAGGAAGTCTCTTCGACATCATTGGAAAACTTCCGGAAGAGATGGGTGTTATGATTCTGAGGTAAGATATTTTATTCTGGGTAGTGGTTATGATTGTTCAGTATGTAACGAGAACTTAGTAGCAATGCAACGGATGTCAGGAAACTTACATTCAAATCTATAGGTCGCCCATGGATGAGAACAGATCGCTTTAATGGACCCAACTGAGTATATATCTTGTTCACAAAGACGGAAACATCCAGTCTGCGAAACTTTATTCTTTCTATGTTGCTGATTAGATGAATTGGGAAAGCTAAGTAGGCTGCAAGGAAAATGTGTTTTATGTTGTATTTTACGTACATTCCCTTTTTTTCTGTATTTGCATTGCTGTATGTGACGTGTATTAAGTGAATGTGGTTCATAAAGACAATCATAATCCAGTCGCTGCAAGAATCAACGGAACTGAATTTCGTATTTGATCTCTTTACGGGTGGTTTAAAAGGGACGTGGGAGTTCTGCAGAAATTGAAGAGCTTTCGAGAAATTAGGTTTATTTAATTACTTACAGTAAGTTACAAGCACCTTCTTGCCGCTTTTGTATGGTATTCTACGTTCACCTGATTGCAGTTCGTCATATTTGCTCATGTTGAAGGGGCAACTTCGGTTAGAGTGACATATAGATTCATTTTGAGCGTTAAACTGAAGGATTATACGTGGACTTGCTTGTGTTTTAATTTTTGAGAGCCTACAGGTTTTTACAGCCCTCACTTAACTTCGATTTTTACGGAATGCTGAATGTGTTTCATTTAGTGGGAGCAATGAAGAACAATTTCCTGCGTATCGGTGGCCTCTCATACCAACTAGGTAAGAGTTATATCCATAGATTGAACGAATTTATAATCGTTAATTTCGTAGTTGCTATGCCGTGTAGAATAGATCTTTACAAACTGCAACTTCTGTTTCAGAAAACCAAGCAGTGTGATGAAATTGACAACTGTAGATAATGCATGCCTTTGTATGAAATGATATAAATGGAACTTCTTAGTCCAGAGCTGGTAGTGCGATTAAAATCTCAAAATGGTAAGCAAAATGTGTTTGCAGCTTGTTTGATACCTGATGATTGGGTTAATTATCAGTTGATAGATTCGGTGCTATTCAAGTGTTTTCATAACAGCAGGACTACCTGCCCGTGTCTAGTTGTGAGACTCCAATTATAAAATCACTTGTGTATAAAAAATGCCTTCTTGGTTGTTTCGTTTGGTCACATCAACGGTTAAAGGTGTGTTTTGTCAAACTTTCTTGTTGCCTTGAGCAAGTTGGAGTAAGATATTCTGGTACTTTATAAGACCGAAATATTCACAGATGTAGGTGTATGAGGGAGAAGCACATCCAAGCCTACCTAAAAGTAATGTAGATGTAGTAGAATTTACTACTTATTCCCTGTTTCTGAAGTAATTGAGAAAGCATTAATTTCAGTTTTTGAGGTTTTCCCAGCAGTAAAATTGAGAATTTCTGTCTGCTGTAATGTGACACTGCAGTGCTGGATGAATGATTCCTGACATCTAACATCAGAAACATTTGTCCAGTGACACCGTTTTCACATTGCAGGAGAACAGAGTCCTTAATCTCAACATAGGCACCCATCAAAAATATTCATATATCTTATACGCTGAGAAGTTTGCTTAGGATAACGATTTTTGTAAAACAAATTTTGAGTAGGCTTTCAGTTTGTTGAGTAGATACAAAATTTGTTTTAAAATTTGAGCCTCCATTGAACGTTAAAATTATAATTTGTGATAGATAGTAAATCAAAACCAACATAGAAGTTCATACTGAAAAGAACTGTGTTGTAATGTTGACAGAGTCAATTTATGTTTATGAGGAATATTGTTCCTGCACTTACATTTTGATAAGCATTCATTACTCACTGTCATCAAGAAGCATTACAAACTGCTTTCTTTTATGTGTGTACACCTTGCATCATACTGAGTTGTGTGTGAACTAATGAAACAAGTAAAAAGTCACGAGACTAACAGATTTGAAATCTAAGATAAGGGGGCTAATTGCTTCTTTTGCAGTCTCAGATCAGTGCACAAACTGTTCTTAGAAGAGTGGATGGGCCTGTGCATATGTTAAGATTTTAAGAACAATATGAAACGTAGTATTAAAGTTTCAGTTACAGAAAATACTTCAAAAGCAATCTTTATGGAAAATTCGGTGGAACTGTGGTGCCCTTCAAAGGAACAGTTTACACAACAGAGGTTAAATTCTGTGCAATGTTGCTAGTGTTAGATACAGAGGAAACTCAAACATGATTTGTACTAACTGAAGAAGAAATTTGGTGTCTGTGCTTAATTAGAAGGAAACCTGAGAAGCTGTCTCTTTGGCCATCATTGTGGAATGTCAAGAAGTACATCCCATGCTGCAAACAATTTATAAGCATTGCAGCCCTACAGAATGACAATAGTACAGACTAGTTCAGAAATCTGTTAAAGGCATTCTTGATCCAGAATTTGTTTTATTTAATTAAAGCACATTTTTCATTAAGTGGATGTATGAGTGGTGAAAACAGTAGACACTGATTAACAGTACGTCCTCATACTGTTAATGTAGTACATTTGAACAATTTAAAAATTGAAGTGATGTGCAAGTAGAAATTAATTTTTTATCCCAATAACGCTTGAGATGACCGTACTTTGGAACCTCTCTAACTCTTGAAGTTTAATACAGTAAATCTCCAGATCGTAAAGCACAGTCTGAAACAAGAGGACTGCACATCTGATCCTGATAATGATTGTCAAGTAAAGTGTGATCCTGTGATAAGAATGCCAGTATTGCTGCACCAGACATTCACTCTCCTCTGAGGATTTTCAACAGACTATTAATGTGTGTTCCTTAAACGCACTGGTCCATGAATTGTGAAAGAAGCTCCATCAGGAAACAGAACTTTTCAAAAGACTGAATTGTTCTTCAACTGATGGGGTGTAAACTGACAAAATGCCAGATGAATGTGAAGTTATTTGAAACAATTGATGAAGTATTAGGTGTTGAAAATTAAATTTGCAGCAGTGAAGGATTTACATATCACTTTACACTATTATCTCTTGTTGATAATGTCTATTTGAGGCCCAAGTATGGTGTTAGTTTAACAGAAACATTTTCACTTATGCAATAGCTCCCTCTGTTGGTACCAATTGAGTAGGTGTTTCTCCACCCTTTGGCTGTCTCTGACACATTGTATTCAGTTTATTTTTAATGTTTGACAAAGGACAAAGTCCAAAATGAGAGGTGCTGTATGTGCCATACCATTGTCCGACCTGTGTAGGACTGTATTGATTTTGGCACCACATTAACTTTGTCATGGGTTGGCACGGGAATTGTTCACTACAGCTGCTAACAGTGTTTGGTTCTAGTCCCTAATGTGATTTCATTATGGTATCTTTCACTGTACAGAAAGTGTGTCACTGAATTTCTCCTACATTTTTACGTAAATGAGGATTTCTTAAACTTTTTATTGGTTTTAATATCTCATCCGTGAGGACAGTTTTTGCCAGACTCGTACCAACACACAAAACTGTATGAGAAAAAATTCCATATACTGTGAAGGAAAGTGTCTGAAATGTACCATCTGTTTTGATAGACATATGCACAAATCATGTATTTGTCCATCACTCACCTTGCCTTAGTGTGACCATAATTTTAGTAAAAATAATGTGTATGGTTTTATTAAAAATAGGATAACCTTGATAATTTAAAAGAAAGTATCTTTCTGAAGAGAATTTGCTTTATTTAATCTCACTTTTGACATTACGTAACTTATTTGAAACAATGTAACATAATGCACATGAAGTGTCCTGTGGTGAATAGAGTGTGTGTAGGTCTATTGTATGGCCATTACCGGATTATTCAACAGGCTTCATTTGCTATTTGTCTACCACAATTAAGTAGTGTTCAAAATTTTGTTTGCAGGATGTTAGATTCCAGGTCTCTGCTGTCTGCAGCCATGGTCTGCAAAAAGTGGCTGAAGTTGTGCCATGCAGATAAGACTCTTCAAACTAGAATCAGGCAGCAGATATGGCAAGAAAGAAAGGAATGCTTGGATCCATTTGTTATTACCATTGAGAGAACCTCTCAGAAAAACTCTCGGGCATTAGCAACCTTAAATGGGTGTCACAGAGTTACTGTCTCAGCTGTATCAAGTAAGTTTAAAGTGATTAGGACTATATATTTAAAATATATTTTATATTTTGATATTTAACCATAGGTGCAGATAATTATGCAGTAGTAACATTTTTTAGCCTTTAAATAACTAGTGTTCACCTATGCAAACTTATGTAAAAACCACCCCTAGAAATTCATTATATAGATATATAAGGAAATTTACTGTCTTTTTAATACATGCTGTGTAATCTCTGTTTTATTTTCTGCAATATGCCATTTACATCATAATTTTATGTTTTTTTGTTTAAATAATACGTTTTTCATAAACCATGCACTAAAATTTAAAATACCAACCCATCATTTGAAGGTTATATCTATAGGCACAGTCCAGTAGCTGGCTCATGTGGACATCATAATGACCACTTGAGGCCTGTAAAGGGCAGGTAATATTTTGACTAGACAAGTGACTTACTCAAAGAGTACTTGCCCCATGGGGTTAGAATAAATTTATGCAAAAATGGAAGGGGAAACAATTTTGAGCATGGATGTGAGGAAATTCTTAAATTATACATGAAATTGGGATTACACTGCATGAAATAAAAATGTTTTGATGGTTCCACCCAAATTCTGAGCAAATAAAGCATCACATCATCTGTCTCATTATATTATGCTGTATCCCTTATTACTTCTTGTACTGTCAAAACCTGCAAGACAGTATATGTTGCAATGCATCAAATAAATGTATTATGATGATGATGACGATGACAACAACAGCTACAGAACACACACACTGACAGTTGCACACCATAGGTGCAGGACTTTTATTCTGAACTCTTGGTGAAATTTTTTTCATGACACACACATTGCAAAAGTACAGCAAAAGAACTTCCATTGTTCAACTGAATATACCTGACAAATTTTCTTAGGCTTGGGACAGTATATCTACGTCTTTGTATGTACATAATAAATAAATAAACAAAAGGAAGAGTATAATGTGAACAATGCATTAAGCAAATGGACAATTTTTGTGTGTATTATTATATTTAACTGAATGTAATTAGGGTGTTTGAGAAACCCAAACTTGAATTCAAAATGTGGTCACAAATGAAAGTGTCAAGTTAATTTATTTTGTTACCTATCTATAAAGAAACAGTTACATTTTTGTGTTTCTGGATCATAATCTGTTTTCTGTTTTATTTAGCAAAACGGCTTATTTACAAGTGTGATTTTGCTTTCAGAGTTTCTTTGTCGAAGACCTACTAAGAATGACCTGCCAGTAATCCAGAACTTCACAGTTCCATCTGTGAGACAGGCTCAGAGAGCACCCATGAAGAGAATACTTTCCAAGACATCAGGAAGAAAGAGCAATGCATCCAAAGCAAAGCTAATACGGTTGTGAGAGGTGTCTCTATATCTTAGTTTTGAGAAAAGTAAGTGTAAGATAAGTATTACTTAACATCTGGCTAATGAATGGATTGTTGTAGTGTTAACCCTTTGGCGCCGGAATTAAATCCCCCCCCCCCCCATCCACTTTAATGGCCATTTAAAGGACTCACTGCACGACATATATATATGTTGTTTGGCGGCTAAGGATTAACTGCTCAGGAGATGGTAAAGTTTTCCCTGTCTGTGCCATTTAGGTATACTGGGGAGTTAGTTACTCATTCTAATCTCATTACTAGATGGAGATGAGTGATTAACTGAAAGTTCTGGCCACTTTGTCTTGGGAACAAGCCCAGGTGGCCATTGAATAGGAGGCTGGGTGGACCCAGAGGCAGTCTGGGCGTTTTGGAAAAGGGAAAAATTTCTTGCCTGTACTGGGATTCAAACACCAAACTGTCCAGCTCCTAGCCTAGTCAGTGTTCCTATTATGTTACTCCAGTTTCTCCCTAGGAGATGCCTCTTAGAAATATTTTTTTTATAGTTTTCCTCAAATTTTTTCTAGGTAGATTCTAGGATAGTGTTGCTAATGCCACTCTCACTTTCTTCGAAATTTCTCTCCAGTTCCTTATTGGCCTTTTGTCCAAACATTCAACATTGTACATTGTCCGAGTTAGTGATACCATCTTACAAGAAACCACAAGATAATTACCAAGTTTACTTTCTTCATGTTCCTGCCCAAGACACTACAGCAATCTGTTGCTGAAAGGAAAATTGCAACCTTGAAAATACATGACACTTGGAACAGCTGGGAGGAATGTGGGGTAGGTGAAGGTTAGCTACTGTTACTTCTCTTTAAAACCTGAGGAGACTCTTCTTCCACAAAACATAAAAAAACAAGTACATATATGTTTAAAAATAAGGTAATATAAATACAAAAACCTGGTGCATTAAACTTGTAGTGTGGAAGCTAGAAAACTTAAGATCCCACCACACTTGATTATTTGGCGCAGAAGCTATTTATCTTTTCTATGTGTAACAAAATTAACTATTGCATGTAGTGGACAAAACTGGGTATGGATGAAAGGTTGTGGGTATTTGAAATTTGGAACTGACAAAACCACAGTTGCTATGGAATACTTCACTTGATTTTTAACAGGCCAATAAAACAAAGGAATTTTCAATATAAAGCTGAATTTATTGTTGTTTACAACGTTGTATCACTGTATAAAACAGGTACATTCCTATACCTTAGTACCTGTTACAAGGATGACATGTGTAATGTTTCTGTTTTGTAAGAGATAAAGTTTCTTGAAATATAAAATATTTCACTAAAATGATTCTACAACTGCCAACTTCTTGGCGGTAATTTTCGGATGGTCAGTGTCTCCTACTTTGATCCAGAGAGACTGTTGTTTTACTCTTTGTGATAAATGCAGGTGGGATTGTTAAAGCAATTTAGCATTTTGAGCAGGAGGTACAAATGTGTGCCACGAACTCAAGGGAGGTGACTGTGTTAAGTCATACCCTCCGTGTATACTGTGCTTAATCAGATGTGGTTGTATTATAATTAATGGACTTTTTGATTTAAAATCAATACAGAAACATATTGCATGCAGTAGTTAATTTTCTTGTATCACCAAATCCGTAGATTATATAGTAGATATGACTGTCATGTGACTGTGTCTACTTGTGTTGGTGTAGACACTTCAGTGTCAACCGAATTTCCTACGGGTGGTGTTACTCCTGGGTTATGTTTCAGAATATGGACTTAATAATGAACATATTTAAAATATTTTATGTTGCTTTTTTGACATATTCTTACAGTTTTCATTTTTTTGTCCCCTTAAAACACATTTTGCCAGATTACTTCCTTTTTTTTGATTTGTTTTACCCTTAGTGTAATGCAATTCTGGTTCTAGGAATTTAATTATACTTTGTCATATTTCTGTTAAGAATTGTGTATTTTTTTATGCTAATGCTGGGATTCTTCTTTTCAGATGCTGGAAGGAGCAGCCCATGAATATGAAGTGTGTACATATCTGTACATGCACTTTTCAAAGGATATGATGTATGCATGCACATGCCTGTTAACACCTAATAACCATGTCCTTGAGCAAAATGACTTTCATTAAAATGCTAATGTGAATGAAGTTTATATTTCTGATTTATTTTGAATTTTGGAATTGATGGTAGATTAATTGGTGAAGGTATCTGCTGTTGGTGGTGGCCAGAGTCTTTGCCATACACTACAAGCCATGCCTGTCACATCCTGCTTGATTTGAACGCCGTGGTCATGTATAGTGGTCATTACACAGTATAGAGTTCCACATATATTTTTAGTTTTCTCCAGCACTGTATTGCTCTGTTCCTTTAGGTCCAAACTTTTTTAGGAACATGTTTTTAAACATGCTTATTCTGTTGTCATTGTGTAAGCTTATAGATAAAATATTGTACTTAGGCAGAACAACAAAGAAGTTGTAGCATTGCACATTGTTTGTCATGGGAAGGGAAGGCACTTGTTATTTGAATGATTGTAAGCATTCCCAGAATTTAACCAGTTTTTACCCTCTTTGTTAATTTTTCTATATCTGAGGTCCTTTGTCAACTTTCAAAACATCCTTATCCTTTATGATGAGGGATTATTATTTCCCAGACCATAACTCCAAGCTGGAAAACCACCTAATGTCATCTGTCTTGTAACTTATTGTTCAGTTTTATCTGGTATTCACTTTATCTGGATTTGTCTCATTTATGGACAGCCTTATGATGTGCTATGCTGTAGCAACAAGGGAGGGACGTGTATAATACTGGAGTGGCAGGAAATAAAGATAAAGTTGGTGTTATATAGCAAAAACATAAGGTAATAGGTGGCTTATGTATATATATATATATATATATATATATATATTCTCGAATCTAATCCGCGCCCTTTTCACAGTTTCAGAGGGCTAAAATATCGGATGCGGATTAGATTCGCGGTCGTGAGCTGGATTTTTGAAAAATGATAGAGCCGCTGTACGTGCCATAAGAACAATACAATAATTTATTATTTTATTTATTATTTATAATATTATATGATATTTATAATTTATTATTCGTCAGACTCGCCGTCATCACTAATAACTGAATCGTTATCCGTCACCCAGTCACTATCATCTTTATCTTCACCATCATCCTCCCATAGAATTTCATCTTCGGATCCATCCAAAGCATTGCTTATGCAACACTTCCGGGATGGCTTTCCATGCATCCGACACCGACCGCGCGACTTCTGAAGGCGGTTGAAGGAAAGGTGCGGATTAGAACCGCGAACTAACTTTTTTTTTTCGTTTAAGAAATCGGCAAAAACTAGTGCGGATTAGATAGGAGAATATATATATGTGTGTGTGTGGTGAGTCGAGAGTTTGCCTGGCAAGCTGTGCCTTCTTGCTATGTGCAAAATAACAGTTCCATCAACAACAAACCACTTTTGATTGTATTTTCACTTAGTATGTTCCTGTTAACAAAGTGTGCGAGATACAGTACATTGAACATACAGATCTTCCGCCTATTGCCTTACTTTGTACGGCAGCTTAGTTGCTTAGGAAGCTTGCATGAGCCGGGATATCTATAAGAGCCACCCTGCTCAGGACTACGATTAAAGAAACGCACTGTACCAACATTGTAGGCCAGGATAGTTCAGTCGGTATAGCGACTTGCTACGAGCTTAACGGTCCGGGGATTGAATCCCGGCCGGAGGGGGGGGGGAGATTTTCCGCACCCTTCCAGACCGGCCCTGGGGCCCATCCAGTCCCCTCTACAATGCGCAACGGCTCTCTTTCCTGGGCGTAAAGCGGTCGGGACGTCGCGTTGACTATCCACCCGCATCTAGCGCCAAGGTTAATGACAAGAGTAGAGGTTTACATCTACTCCTCCTCTGCGCCTTCATGGTCTGTTCTAGAGTGAACTTTACCGCACCTTTACCTTTTATTGTATCAACATTTTATGCAGACTCTTATTTATGGAAAAGCTTCTCGTAAAATAAACACTCCGGGGGTTTGTTTTTTAGAAAACTGTTAAAGTGAAACGTATCCCTTGTAAGGAGGTTAAAGTTACGAGTTGAAATGTGTCAGAGTATAATATAATGATGAGTTTGTTTCCGAGGTCTTTAAGCATTTTGTGACCAAATGGATCTATGCCTTGCGTCTCAAAACACAAGTAGAATTCCTACGCATGCAGATGAGAGGAAGCTCTCCTGCCAATCGTAAAAGTGCATCCGACTTGCGTTCCTTCGCGTTGGATTTCATTGAAGATTTCTTCATTCCTCTCTCAGCGTAAACCTGAAAGCCAGTCCAATGTACTGAACACCAGCCGAGAAAGTATTAAAAGTTCATTGCATTCCTTTGTTTATATCCGGGTGTTATCGCTCTCGATAGGTCTGATTCTTGAACGTGTTTTCTCTGGAATACTGATTGAAATTTCGAAATTTTCATGCAAAATAAGGCCGGTAAGAATGTAACAAGTAGAAAGTACATAGTAATTGCAGAATCTTCGAATTTAAGGCAGTGTAAATATGATAAAAATTTTGAGTTGGCTTCCGTATTGAAAGAGTTTTCTCCAAAGCTTGTATAACTTTAATTACCATTTATTATTCATTGTAATATTTTTCGATCATCATGCCATAGCGGCCTCAAGTTTCCCATGTTTGTATTGAGCATTTTGGATTTTTTTAACTTGGAAATATTGGTTCTTAATTATTCGAGTGAGTTTAGATTCGAGCCTGTAGCTACTGTGTATCAATTCTGAGAGCCCCATTTTTACACGCGTTCGCAAAATTGCGAAAAGCGACTATTAGCTTAGTCACGTCTGTCTGTGCAGCCGTCCCCCCGCATGGAACAACCCGGCTTCTGCTTGATGAATTTGTATGAAATTTGATGTTTGAATATTTTTTCGAAAATGTATCGCGAAATTTTTCATTAAAATATAACAAGAATAATGGGTCCTTTACATGAAGTCCAATACACATTTTTGATCGTATCTCGCTCAGTTCTTCGAAGAATGAGAAATGTCTCAGATATAAGTTGTAGAAAAACTCAAAACACATATTTTATGTTCAATAACTTTTTTTCGAAAATTGTGTCGATTTAAGATAATTTGGAAAATAGAGTAGAGCCGGGCAGGCAGTAACAATATGGCAAATGCGCACTGCATGCTGGTACCTAAGACTACAAACACACACTCAAAATACGTAATTTTTATTGCTTTTCCACTGCTACTGTGGTTGCAAAAACGCGCCTCAGTGGTATGTAATACGCCCATTGCTTGTCTTGTTCAAATCTAGGCCCGGAGATCTGACATACTCGTTGGAATTCTTCGTAATTTTCTCAACCATTCAATGCAAACGTAGGAATAGTATGTCAAATTAGACCAAGACAACAGAAATTCTTATTTTTAAACCTAATAATCATGCCATTCAGCGAGTCCGAGCAGATCATTTTATCGTTAAGGACATAATAATGCTTGATCTGCGAGACAGATTCTTCTGTGTACTCTCTTGTAGACCCGGCTAGCATGGCAAAAACTGCGGGTAGAGAGCTCTTGGCTGAATGCTGTCTGTACGGTTGAATCACGATAATACTTATTCCTATGATGATGTCTGTGAACACTTAATATTTCGCAGGTCGTGAATGATAATTACGCTAACATGATATGAAAAATAAATACTTTTAGTATTATGGATATTAGGCTTCACCCGCGATCAAAGCTTCCTGTGTACGGGTTTAAAATTGTGTTGTTTTATTAAGAGAAAACATAACCAGCTTGAATGAGATTAGAAGAATTCATCAGGTAGTTCGTTCACGATTAAACACGCACGCGCGCGCGTGTGGGTGGGTGCGTGCTTGTGTGTTTGTGTGTGTGTGTGTGTGTGTGTGTGTGGAAATATGATAGACTTTCGATATAGGTACACTTCCGATCAATCTAACTTTTTACGCATATTTCTTGCTGTGTAATGTTGGCAGTACTTACTTGAGTGGTGTTGTCATGCAGGCCACTTCTTGAATTACCTGGGTTCTTTTCATGTATTCAGTAGTTTGTGCTCCAAAGCTACAGTTTTTTTTTTCTCGGGGAATGGTGAGTACTTCTGTTTAGCTATTTGCCGTGTCACACAACTGTCTAATTTTTATTTACTAACCTACGATTTCGTTGTCTGGTTATATCCAAACTTAGAGTTTCCACATTTTTGTTCATCGTGACACGACTGGTTTTGTGACTGTTACTGCCATCTATTGAGGCTGTTTGTTATTGATTTAGTATTTATTTTGTTTTACCTGCAGTAAATTTGCGATCAGTAGAATAGGCACGGTCTCGATCGGAAGGAAATTGTTTTACAAGTTTCATTTCGCCATTGCTAATTGGCGTCAGTTTACAGAAGGCACGAAGTAATAAAGACTAGGGGTTCTCGATGAGGGAAGCGGTCATTCGATCGGATTCGTCGGAACCAGATCCACCACTGAAAAATTGTAGTGTTCTGGGAAAGGTTAAATCAGATATCTATCCACAATATTAAACACGTCTGACGTTTTATGATACTTTCTCCGTAGGGCCTGACTATGAAGGTAGACTAAAGACACGAACTTCAAAGTTGAGAAAATTTTAAAAACAAATATTTTACAAGTTAATACCGGAGAGACCAAGTCCATTAGCATGTGGTCCTTAGTACCTATTTCCTACAGGTTATTGTGAAAATTAGCATGCTGAAGTACGTAATTGTTGAGGTTAATTGTGCTTGAGTAACTTTAGTAGGTCTAGGATTTTAGGAAGTAATAACAATTTTAGATACTTTCGAAAGTCTCAGAAACCCCCCATCCCACCCCTACCGAAAGAATAGGGTGGCTTTAATTGCTAGGGAAATGAAAGTTTATTTAAAGTGGTAAACTTGCATGAACTACAAAGTATTATTATTATTATTATTATTA
>Ga0131853_10003967_pt1 | contig 26538 bp, 27 predicted proteins | sample TergutLab28metaG_FD_92764 | JGI IMG/M metagenome (GOLD analysis project Ga0131853, IMG submission 92764) | Labiotermes labralis P1 segment gut microbial communities from Petit-Saut dam, French Guiana - Lab288 P1 (version 2) (version 2) | ecosystem: Host-associated > Arthropoda: Insects >... | reverse complement strand
TATATCGGTTTCACTGTTTACATTTCTGTATAAATTCCGTATAATGACCACAGAATAAAAAAGGGAAGCGTCGTGGTGGACGCTCCCCTGCACAGCCGCTATAAAGGCGGTGGACTTGCTTCATATTTATAGTTAAAATAATCGGCTTGTCCTCGCGAAAAGGGGTCGATTATTTTTTTAGCTCTTTGACGATCTCCGCAACTACCTTGATAGTAAAGACGATCAAATGTCCGAACGTCAAAGCTATCATAATTGCTTCAAACACTGTCATGGATTGCACCTCCTTCCGGTCAGGTATATTAATCTACCCTCCCTTCTGAGGAAGCAAGCCCAGAATCTAAAAAATCCAAACCACCTTTACGCACTGTGCTGTTGGCATTATATCGGTCTGGGTGACATTTTTCAACATTAATTTTCCGAATATCTTCCATAAAATTGACGATAACATAGCTAGAATTGTTCCTAACTAAATTATGACTAATGGCGTGCTCCGCTCGTTTTGATATTTTCCATTTCCGAGTGCTAAGCTATAAATTTCTCCTGCTTCAAGCTCTTTTGCAAGCATTGCTGCTCCGGTTCCTTCTAGTTGCTCCATGGCCTTGCCTGTTGTGATAACGGGTAGGCTTGCTTTGCGGGTCATTTCTCCCAGCAGGCCTGCTTTTTTTTGTTTGAAGCCTAGTACTTTTACATATTTAGGCGAGCTCTCGAGTTTGCTTATCCCTAGAATTAGCATCAGAGCCGCACGCTGTAGGCGGGTGTAGGTATAGCGTTTGGTTTTTACTGCGTCCAATATATCCATGAAACGACTGTGCTCCTTGGCAAAATATCGAAAGCGGTTTTCTAGACCTTCACCCATATTGGGAGTGGTTGTGAATAGCATATAGCGGAGAATTTGGCTGAGATTATTTAAATTCGCTATTTCATTTGCTTTGATTGCTTCTTGTAAAATTTCCGATGCATATGCCGGCATATTTTCGTTTGCCCCGGTTTTTCTGATAGCCGTCGCCGATGGGCCTCCTGCCGCTCGGTAACTTGTCATTGCTTCCATCGGCCAACCCAGCTGCCATAATGCTTTACAGTATTCAATTCCTAAGCCGTTGTTAGGCTTAGTCAAAAAACCTTCGGATACTGCCCCCAATGCATTTTCAAGGGCTGCACCGCGCGCTGCCGCAAATGACAACCCACGATCTAGCCCCATGCTCAGGGCTTTTTTATATTCGGCGGGCTCGTCGGCAAGCACTTTTCCAGCCTGGATTATCGGATTTACATCACCGCATTCGCTTCCAAAGCATAGCTTATCGACGACTCCGGTTGCGGCAAGCAGCCCAACCGCCCCACGCGCAAAATAATCTGCTCCGGACACTACATATGGCACCGGTAGCTCAATCACGATGTCCACCCCGGCTAGTAGAGCCATTTTAGTTCTCTTCCACTTGTCAATTATCGCAGGTTCCCCGCGCTGGACAAAGTTGCCGCTCATTACCGCAATAATATCCTTCCGCTGGGTAAGCCGCACGGTTTCACGCAAATGCTCCACATGACCATTGTGCAGTGGATTGAATTCGACTATTACTCCTGCGGCTTTCATCGGCTGTATTCCCTCCCAACCAGGCGGTCGTAAGTCATTAGCCGCTTGGCTCTTTCCAAGCTAAGACTAAGCTCAGTTTCAGGTCGGAGAAGCTGTATATTATGAAAGGGGATTTGCGAAAAATAATCCAGCAACAGATTCATATATGGCGTGCGGTGAAATCCGGTCTGATAGGCAAGAATCGACAGTAAATAATAAGTAGAAATATGGTTGCCCTGGTTGGGGATAATAGAATTTAGCTCTCGGTTGGAGTAAATAATAAAAGGTGTAGAATACATAATCGCTCGAGCTTCCGGGGTTGTGAAATCATCTTCATTGAGCAGCCCCGTCTGGGTAAAAGCCGCAAGCCGTCCGCCAAGATTAGGCAAATGATCCCCAAAAAACAGCATAACTGTTGGTTTAGGTCGGCTATCAATATAGTCGGCAAGCATTCCAAGCATGGTATCTGCATCTGCCAGCCCATGAGTAAACGCTGTGACCGTCGCAAGAACATTCTCATCCAGTGCATCTGATGTCACCTGAATGGTGATTTCCTCCGGCTCCATATGTCGGAAGGGCTGGTGGTTCTGCATGGTAATCGCAAACATAAAAACAGGAACATCCTCGGCAAGCGCGGCATCCAAGTAATATTCCATTACTCCAAAAAACGAAATATCCGATACAAATCCCCTGCCATATTCCAAGTCAAACAAAACATTCAAGCACTCATAGCCCAAAAACTTATCAAATCCCATCAAAGGATATGCAACATGCCGGGAATAGAAACGTTCTGTAAAAGGATGCAGCCCAATGGTACGATATCCCGCGTCCTGATAGTTAGAAACATAAGTAATCATAGACCGCCGCAGAAATTCATATGGCACCGACCCGCTCGGAAGAAAATCAGTAGTAAGCCCCGTCAAAATATCAAACTCCGGTCTTATAGTGCTGCCATTGATAGCAGTGGTGTATACAAGACCGCTGTATGCGTTAGTGCGCGTGATAATCGAGTCAAAATTAGGAAGAGGATTCTCGGAAAATTCAACACCGGGCAGCATCCGTACATCAAAAAAGCTCTCGCTAAGTACCACAATTACATCAAAATATTCCTGGGTAGCAGGTGTATGGTCAAAGCTTTCAAGCAAACTCATAATCGTATCATGAGAGTAGTCAGCAGGCCGCTCAACTCCCATATTGAGCAAGTTAATTGTAAATGCGCCGACAAACCCATTGGCCTCATAATTAGAGTTTTGTAAAATCGCGTTGTTAAAGGACATATTAAATCTGTTAAGAACCCGCTCAGCCCGGTCATGCGACGAAAACCAGAGTACAGCGAAAATTATAATTACTGCCGCAACAGGCAGACGAATCTTCCATTTCACAGGAATTTCGATATTAAACAATGCAAGCATAATCATCCACACAGCAATAAGAACAACAGCAACCCAAAAATGCCCCGGAGCACTAACATCAGAAAAAGTAGCAAGATCACCAACATTACCAGCAAGAGCAATATCACGAGGGAAAAAATTATCCCCATTAGTCGCAACCTTTACATAATTAATATACCCCATAATCGCGCTGACCGCCCCAAGAACACCGCAGGCAATTGCAGCCTTTTTCGCCAGCAACAAAAGCAACCCAAAAATGCCAATAACCACAACAAAGCCAAAAAACGCAGGCAAGGAAAAACGCCGTGCCCACTGAATCGTTTGATCCAGTGAACCGACAGAGTTCATATATTCCATTATCATCATTGAAAATAGAGGAAAAGCTCCAAGGCTGATATACAATAATATCCGAACGATTTTATTTGTGAGAGGGTACCACTTGGTTTGATCCCATTTAAGTTTTTCAGCGACTTTATCTATCAATGCCGAGGCCTCCTCATATGTACCCCGCGAATAACAAGGGCACGATTCATGCGTACATTATCTGGCAATCATACAAGTACGTCAAACCTTAAACACGGAAATAAATTTTCAGTTCCGTCATTCCGGGCTTGACCCAGAATCCCACGGTTTTGCGAAAAAAGTGCAATCATTGTTAGCTCTTGACAATGATAATGAGACCCCGTGCAAACAAAAGGTGACGATGATATTAGATTTCGTAGGTTTGTTAGAAAATTGATTTCCATGAACCTGAAAGGAATGATTTGATAAAAACCCACACTTAGCATATAATAACCACACTCCGGGGATGTAATGGTTTCGACGGGGATTTTGAAAATAAAGATAGCCATCCGTAGACGGTAACTGCGTCAACAATACCGACCCTTAAAAAGAAAAGACAATAATAATTATCAACTCGCCGCTGCTTAAATAGCGGCCGTCGGCCCTGGGAGACTCGCATACCAGCAAGCCGGCGACGACTATGCGGGGAACTGCCTGGAAAGGTCTGCTTTGCCACCAGGCTGGATCAAGAAGCTACCAAAGCCACTAGATTGCCTACTGTCGATTGGCTAAGGGAATGTAAATAATAGGCTATGATGGAAGAAGTCTTTACGGATAAGTTCTCGGACACGGGTTCGATTCCCGTCATCTCCATAAGTAGTATCCTCGAACTTATAGTTTATAATTACTTTATTTTCGAGGATTATTCATTTTGGTGTGAATCAAGCATATTTTTGAGATGCTTAAATTGTATGAGGCGGATATCATGAAAAGAGATATGAATTTATGGCGCAAGATTTTGTTTTACGTAGAGGAACATTATGAACTTGGAGATTTTCCTATGTGCGATGTTGAAATGGAAGATTATGACGAATATATCGTAAGAGAACATTGTAAACTTCTTATTGAGGCACAGTTATTGAATGACCTTGACCCGAAAACTGCTAAAGTATTAACTTTGTCGCATGGCGGAATATATGTTGGTAATTTAACTAACGCTGGCTATGATTTTCTTGAAACTATACGTCCAGATACAATTTGGAATAAAACTAAAGAAACGATTGCAAAAGAAGGATTGCCTTTAATGATTAAAACGATAGGTATCGTTGCATCATCGATAATCAAAAGTACTACCGAAGGCATTACAAAAGCAATAATAGGTAGTTAAACTTTGTAGGTGACAAAGGGATGGTTCTCATGTTCAGGGCTATGAAACCTTCCACGCTTTGAGGAGGATTGTCTATGAGTTCAATGTTATTACAAGCCGAAACCTTAAACTTACCAGAAATATTTGCATTTAAGCTACGCGGCAAAAAGGTAGAGATATTTGAGCAGGGCGAGGCAATCATGATTAGCCCTGTAAAAAGTCCCATCGAGCTTGCTTGCGGAATGCTAAAGAGTGACGGTCATGCAGTAGACAGATTTATGGAGCGCAAGCGGTTAGAAAAGGAGCTTGAGTATGGCGGATAAGTATGTCCTAGACGCATGTGCCTTACTTGCCTACTTCTACCGTGAAAATGGTTTTGATGTTGTGAAATCAACGCTTGAACAAGCTGACGTTGGTAATGTAGAAATTCATATTAACAAGCTAAATTTATATGAGGTCTATTACGATATTATACGTTCAAAAGGTTCACAACAAGCCGAAGACTGTTATGCAATTGTCTTGAAGCTACCCATAAGCATTATTGATGGAATATCTGACCCCGTGTTCCGTGAAGCAGGACGCATAAAAACGAAGTACAAGATGTCAATTGCTGATTCGATAGCCTTGGGTGAAACATCCGTTTTAGGTGCATCCATCCTTACATCAGATCATCGTGAATTTGATTCCGTTGAACAAAGCGAAGCAATAAAGTTTACTTGGATACGATAAAAGTCGTGGTTACAGACATACGCAGTTACCCTAAAACCACCATAGTCAGTATCCACAATACAACGATTGAGTTATAAAGGCTTTCTATAGCATCTACCATGAACCCTCGTCCAATATTTAGGTCGTGGATTCAGACATAGGAGCCTCATCTCCATTGAGAAATTCTTCGGAATCGAAGTTTTGTTATGACTTCGATTTCAGGGATTTTATTTTAATAAAGCGATATTGGATACAATGAAAGCTTGAATACGAAAGCCCGGCATCACATTTTTAACAACTTAAAGACCGAAAGGTGGAAGACATGGCTAAAAAAATTGGCTTCATGGGTGAGATATTTGATACGCCATTATTACGGATTGGATATGTGGGCTGTGGGTCACACTCCAGGCGAAATATATTGACGACGCTTGGGTATGTTCCTGTTGAAAAGGCTGCTATTTGTGATTTGAATGAGGAAAAACCGTCGGTTTTTGCTCATGAGTTTGGTTTTAAATCTCATTACAATAGCCATTTGGAGATGCTTGAAAATGAAAAACTGGACGCTGTTTTTATCGTATCAAATTATGATAAAAATGCCCGCCCTGTTTTTTGTAAAATCGCAGAAGATTGCTTGAACGCGGGATGTCATGTCTGGATGGAAAAACCGCCTGCCGCCGAAGCTGATGAGCTTGTTAAGCTCAAAGCCCTTGCAAAACAAGCAAACAAGCAGGTAGCTGTCGGCTTTAAGAAAATGTTCTTCCCGGCAAACGAAAAAGCAAAAGAGCTGGCAGGTGAGGATATTCAACTTGCGTTATTCCAGTATCCGCAATACATACCAACAAAAGAAGAGTTTGACGAATATTTGCAAATGCAGCCCATTTGGTCGGTTGCGGGATTTTTGGATCATATTTGTCATCCTATCAGCCTGATGATTTATTTGATGGGTTATCCTCGTGATTTATATTATAGTAGGAACTCAATCGGCGGCGGCAATGCGACATTTGCTTTTCACAACGGAGCTGTCGCGTCCTTAGCATTCACACATGGCTCTGTAACTAATGGTGGAATGGAAAGAACAACATTAATCGGAAGCAACAATCAACATGTGGTTGTTGATAACAACATAAAATTATCCTTACATCGTTCTCCCAAGGATTTACCATACGGAAACTCGCCATCTTTTTATGTAGGTAGCCCTGAGGATGTGACTGCGGTATGGGAACCGGAATTTTCATTGGGACAGTTATATAATAATAGCTTTTTCTTGTTGGGCTATTACGGAGAGATTAACGAATTCTGTAAATCTATTTTGGAAAAACGGGATATTTCAAAAGGGCATTTGGATGATGCGATACAAATCACAAAGATATTCAGAGCGTTTGCAGAAGGGGCGAATAAACAAATAGATATTGGCTAAAAACAATAAAAATATGCGATTCACAAATATGCAAGCAAGAGCTGTGGCAAGCCTAAAAGTACGCAAAGTAAAGGCGGAAAAGGTAGCCGAGGGGATATACCGTTTAAGCTGCGGCGTGGTTAACAGCGGGTATCTGAACACGGCAGGAACAACTCTTGCATCGCAAATAGCAGTCTGCAAGCCTGTAGCCTGGGGTAAGCGTGCCGGGACATGTCGGCATATATTAACTCTGGAATAGCAGCAAGAGCTTCATAATGACTAAACCCCTGAAGACAGATGTGTCAGGTTTTAAACCTGATTATTACTGGCTTTCGGGGGGTTTTTATATTTGAGTTTACAAAAGACAGATTTTCATGAATGATTATGCATAATATTTGCATAAATATTCATTTGATGTTATAATCGCATAAAATTACTATTGCGAGGTTGCTATGATCAATGTATTTATCGACGGGCAAGCTGGTACTACCGGTCTTCAACTGGAGCAGCGGCTGCTTGCTCGGGATGATATTCGACTGCTGGAAATAGATACAGCTTTAAGAAAAGACCCCGCCGCCCGTTTTGAGCTTATGCAAAAAGCCGATGTGGTTTTTTTATGTCTTCCCGATGAGGAAGCTCGTAAAGCGGCGGCTTTTGCACCTGAGAATGTTTTGTTAATTGATGCATCTCCGGCTCACCGGGTGACTCCCGGTTGGATATATGGGCTGCCTGAGTTATCGCAGGCTCACAGGGACGCGTTAGTTGGTGCAAAACGAATCGCGGTTCCTGGCTGTCATGCGGCAGGGTTTATCTCTATGATTTATCCGCTGCTTGAAGCTGGGATACTTTCTCGTGACGTAAAGCTAAGCTGCAATTCCCTCACCGGATATTCTGGCGGCGGTCGCCCTATGATTGAGCAATACGAAAGTATACGTCTTCACGGCGATGCTTTGTCCGCTCCTAGACCTTATGCACTGGGACTAAAGCACAAGCATCTACCGGAAATGCAAACCGTGTGTGGTCTCAAGCATCCCCCGCATTTTATGCCTGTTGTTGGGGATATCTATCAGGGGATGTTTGTAACAGTGCCGTTGTGGGATTTGGATTTATCTGAAATACATCAGGTTTTGTCTCAGCATTATAAGGACAGCAGATTTATTAATATAAGACCAACAGAAGATGTAGGTTTTATGGATATGACTGCTTGCAATAGTACCAACAATATAGATATATTTGTCTTTGGGCACGAAACCCAGATTCTGCTGGGTGCGCGCTTAGACAATCTAGGCAAGGGCGCGTCCGGTGCTGCAGTACAATGCATGAATATTGCCCTGAGCATACAGGAGGAACTATGACAATCGAATTTATCTCAGGTGGCGTAACTGCCGCCCCCGGCTTTACAGCCGCAGGTATCCACTGCGGTATCCGCCGCAACAAAGAAAAAAAGGATCTTGCTCTGATTGTGGCTGACCGCGGATGCGCTGCTGCTGCCGTTTGCACAACAAATATAGTAAAAGCCGCGCCTGTTTATCTGACAATGGAAAATCTGAAAAACGGTCGGGCAAGAGCTATCTTAGCTAACTCCGGCAATGCCAATGCTTGTGCACCCGGTGGTATGGAAGCAGCTCGTAGCTGTGTATCCAAAGCTGCTGAGGAGTTGGGGTTATCTCCTTCGGATATAATCGTCAATTCCACAGGGGTAATAGGTCAACCGCTTCCCACTGAGGTAATTACATCTGCAATCCCCACATTGGTAGGCGTGCTTTCTCCAAACTCGCAAGACGCAGCCGAGGCAATAATGACCACGGATACTTTCTCCAAGGATGCGGCAGTAAAATGCACAATCGGAGGAAAGACCGTGATAATCGGCGGTATAGCAAAAGGCTCCGGTATGATTCATCCAAACATGGCTACAATGCTTGCGTTTCTCACAACGGACTGCGCAATAACCCCGACACTTTTACAAGAAGCCCTTAGAGATTCCGCAAATCGCACCTACAACCGTATAAGCGTAGACGGCGATACTTCCACCAATGACATGACGGCAATCCTAGCCTCCGGCACGGCAAGCAATGTTGAAATAACAAAAAAAGATGCCGATTATGACATCTTCCTGGCTGCACTTACAGCGGTAAACTTGGAACTGGCTAAAAAAATCGCACGCGACGGCGAGGGAGCAACAAAGCTGATTATCTGCTGTGTACAAAACGCAAGCACAGAAGAAGCTGCAGCAACCATTGCCAAATCGGTAATATCTTCATCTCTGGTAAAGGCAGCGATGTTCGGTTCAGATGCCAACTGGGGTAGGGTGCTTTGTTCCATGGGATATTCAGGAGAAAAATTCGATGCTACAAAGGTAGATATTGCGTTTTCGTCTGAAAACGGAAAAATTGAAGTATGCAAACATAGCACGGGGCTTAATTTCAATGAAGAAACCGCCAAGCAAGTACTAAGCCCCAGCGAAATTACAATAGAAATTACATTGTCAGACGGCACCGCAATCGCCGAAGCCTACGGCTGTGACTTGACTTATGACTATGTGAAAATCAACGGGGACTACCGCACATAACCTCCCTATAAACCGCCTCAAGCTCCAACCCAAAAACCTCCGCCGACAGCGGCTGTGCGGCTGCATATGCTCTTAGGGCTACCCTATGCGCTAATTCAGGATGGTTTAGCACATATGCAACGGTGTCCGCTGCTTCGTCGTCATTTTCAAAAATAAACCCAGTCTCCTTATGCCTCACAAGACCGAGGAAGGCTGGGTCTTTTTTAATTACCACGGGAATTCTCGCAGCCATTGCCTCAATATAGGTAAGCCCTTGAGTTTCGGAAGTAGAAGCTGTCGCAAAAGCATCCCCGATAATATAGTATTTTGGGATATCGACTCGTGGTTTAAGCCCCGCAAAAACCACAGCCTGGCTTACTCCAAGCCGCCTTGCCTGGGCTTCCAGCTCGCCACGCACCGGGCCGTCGCCTACAATCAGCAATTTCGCATTTGGCACCTGTGTTAGTAGTTTAGGCATCATGTTAATTAACACGTCTAGGCTTTTTTCCCGAGCTACCCGTCCAATCACAGAAATAATTTTATCATCCGCTTTAAACCCGAGCTCTGCCCGAGTCTTTGCCAGCTCCCTAGCCGAGAATCTAGCCGGGTTAAAAATCGAAAAATCAAGCCCGGTTGGGATAGCCCGTACCGGTTTTTTAACCCCGATATTTTGCAAGTAAGCCGTTGTTTTCTCCGTAGGGGCAATTACGATATCTGCCCGATTACAAAATACTCGGCTGTACGCTTGCGCACCCTTGCGGGTAATAAGCTTGCCATTGGCAATATAATGGACATAGTCCTCATACATAGTGTGATAGGTATGTACCATTGGTATTCCAAACATCTTGGAAATGAGCTTGCCAAAAAAACCAAGACTAAACTCGGTATAAGTGTGAATAACATCCAGCTTGAGCTTACGCACAGTAATCATAAGCTGCGGTGGATAAAAATACGCCATCCTATGGGTATCTTTGAGAAAGAAAAGAGGAACGCTGGGAAGCCGATAAACCCGCGACTCAAAGGTAGGAGCTTGCGGGTCTGCGGTTGTAAAAATATAGACCCTATGCCCGAGATTAGTAAGCTGCCGCTCAAGTATCTGCGCCGAGGTCACTACCCCGCTTATGCGTGGGTAGTACATATCTGTAAATAATCCTATATTCATAATATCACCAAAATTGTTATACCATATTTGCAACATTAAGAATACCCCTCAAACTTTTTATATAAATGAAAACGGAATTATCCTCAGATGTAGTACAACACGTCAACATAAAAGCGTTGAGGAGCGAAGCGACGAAGCAATCCAGCTATTCAAAACCTCTGGATTGTTTCGTTTCGCTCGCAATGACGTTTTTGTTGTATTTCACTACGTAAGGGGATAATTCCGAATGAAAATTTGGGTATCTCTGCGTTGGACGTTATAATCACTCTTGTAGAAATGATTTTGATGCGAAAAAAGGAGTGCGCAGGGGCGGCGAAGCCAATGTCATTAAGCTCTAAGGATTCCAACCCGTCATTGCGAGGAGCAAAGCGACGAAGCAATCCAGTATTTGCTTAGGTTGGATTGCTTCGTTTCGCTCGCAATGACGGAAAGAGTAGGGTTTTGGCACAGGGCGGCGAAGCCGTCCCACACGAAAGGCTTTCACACTGGGACGGTGAATGTAGCCTTTAGTGGATTGTTTGGAGGAAGAAAGTATGAAACATATTTTGATTATCGAAGACGAAGTAAAGATTCAAGAGATATTGACTGAATTTTTGAAAGAGTATGGCTATGCAGTCGACAATGCACACGATGGTGTTGCAGGTATCGCAAAGTTTAGTGAAGAAAAATATGATTTGGTTCTACTTGATATTATGATGCCAAAAATTGACGGGTTAGCGGTGTTGGAACTAATTCGGGAAAAATCTGATATTCCAGTCATTTTAATCACAGCAATGGCAACAGAAGAATATCAAATCAAAGGCTTTGACTTGAAAGCCGATGACTACATTACAAAACCCTTCTCTATGAACCTTGTCATCAGGAGAATCGAAGCGGTATTACGCCGCGCGCAAACGGGTGAAATACTAGAGAAAGAGCAAGGGATCATTACCTATGGTAATGTAAAGCTCAATAAGGAATCATGCGAAATAAAATTTTCCGATGATACAATGCCATTCACATATACAGAGTATGAGCTTATCAAGCTTTTTCTTGAAAACAAAAATAAGGTATTTACCCGGAACGACATATTAAATCAAATATGGGGATATGATTTTTTTGGGAATGATAAAAGCATCAACAATCATATTATGCGAATCCGAAAAAAGTTAGGGGAAGATTTTATCGTAACGGTGCGGGGAAAGGGGTATAAACTTGGTGAAGAAAATTAAAAGCAGTTTAAGCATGAAAATATTCGCCAGCATACTTGCTATCATGCTGGTTATTAGTTTCGTCATCTTTGGCTTAATCAGAGTTATGATGTTGCAAATATATGAACGTAGATTTGATGCCGAGCTGCTCAATAATGCAACCCAATTAGCTTGGCAATTAAGTAATGAACCACAAAATCAGTGGAACAGGTTGATTAGTGTGTTTCGACTTGAAAATAATGCAGATGTTAGCATATCGGATAATCGCGGAAATTTTATGTATGGAGCATTGATTATTAATGAATATGGTGTTTCAGTCCATGATGTTGCTGAAGGGGGAATAATAATTCCTTTTGCAAATAACTACCAAGGATTTTCCCTTAGTGTTGACAGTCGTACAATCACAAATACCCTTTTAGAGTTGGAAGGCATTTTTACACAAATTTTTTTGTATGTACTGATTTTTATTCTGGTTATTGCTGTCATCATCGCATTTTTATATGCGCGGTTTTTGGGAAAACCCATTATAGAAATAGCACATGTTTCAAAAAAGTTAGCAAATGTGGAACTGGCTTGGCAATGCAAAACCAATCGGACAGATGAAATTGGAATACTGGCTTACAACTTAAACCATATGGCACAGCAGTTAAGCACGACATTAGACGAGCTGCAATCAGCCAATATAAAATTGCAGGATGACATTAAAAAAGAGCGGGAACACGAAAGGCGGCGGCGAGATTTTTTTGCGGCTGTGTCACACGAATTAAAAACACCGGTTACCATCTTAAAGGGCGAGCTGGACGGGATGATTTTAAATGTAGGAAAATTCAAAGACCGGGATAAGTACTTGCAAGAAGCATATAAAACGAGCGAATCTATCGAAAGATTGGTTCGTGAAATTATGACCTTGGCTAAGCTTGATACGATTAATCTTGATATAGAGCAAGTAAATCTATCTTCAATTGTCACTGAAGTAGTCAAACGATACGAACTACTTGCAGTTGAAAAGCAACTGGATATTCAACTAAATTGCAAAGCTGATGTTTTCTTACAAGCTGACAAAGCCCAAATGCAGACTGTGGTCTCCAATGTGGTTAGCAATGCAGTCAAATATTCTGCATTTGGGCAGAGTGTCAAAGTTAATCTTGATATAGACAGTAAATCCGGGGTTTTAATCGTTGAAAACGCAGGTGCCTATATAGATGAAAATGAAATTGCAAAGCTATGGGAGCCATTTTATCGGACGGAAAAATCACGGAACAGAGATACAGGTGGTAGCGGATTGGGGTTGTACATCGTTAAGACGATTTTAAATTTGCATCATTTTTCATACAAGCTGGAAAATTATAAAGATGGGATAAGATTTACGGTGAATTTTCCAGCTTGTTAAAAGCGTTCCAACCATTACACGGGATCTTGCATTTCAAAGATAATATTATCTATATGGGCTACAGGCGAAAAATCGGTGATGGGGTTACCGTTCAACCATAAGCTCTCAAACCAAACAAAATCAGCAAGAGGGGTAAGGTCGCTAATTTGGTTATTGCTAAGGAACAAGTGAGTTAAATTAGAGCGTCCTAAATTAACAAGACTCGCAAGGGGAGTTATATCCGTGATCTGATTGTCATTCAAATAAATTGACCATAAGTTGGTGAGCCCTGCCAGTGGGGTTATGTCGGTTATTTGATTCCATGACAAGTCTAGCGAGTGTAGATTTGTAAGCCCAGCAAGAGGGGTAATATCGGTAATTTGATTAGCCGTCAATTGCAATACTTCTAATTTCGTAAGCCCCGCAAGGGGAGTTATGTCGGTAATTTGACCGCGAAAAACTTGCAACATCGTTAGGTTTTCAAGCCCGGCAAGTGGGGTTAAATCGGCAAGATAATCGCCAGCGAAGTATATGTCTCTCAGGTTTGTAAGCCCTGCCAAGGGGCTTAGATCGGTGATATAGTTAAAAGGGTCGAGAACGCCAACCCACAATTCTGTCAACTCTGTCATGTATCTTAGCGGCAATATATCCTCATTTGTTAAAGCCCCGTCTAGTGACATCACAGTTAAATCCGTGCTAAATTGCTCCCCGCCGATAGTTATATAAGCGGGTCTGTTAAGTGTCTGTGTTGGCTCTTGTACCGGATTTTCTGCTGCTTGCTGATTTTGTTCGGGTTCATGGGTTTGCGATGCACCAATGTTTGCTTCTGCGTTTTCTTCTGTTTGATGGTCTTGCTCGGGGTCATCTACTTCCAAATCATCAGTATTGGGCTCGGTTGTTGGGTCTTCTGTTTCATATGGGCTTTCAGGCTCATCCGTTTCTATGCCAGCAGTATCAATTTCGTGGCTTTGATTTTCAGCTCCGGTACAGGCTGCCAATATAGCTACCAAAAGGATTAGTGCGGATATTAAAAACGCTAGTTTAGTATGTTTTTTGCTCTTCATAATTGTTGTCAACCTTTCTTTTAATAGTTTCACTGTGTTGAGTTGAAAAATGTTTTTAGTTCGTCTATATCGTTCTCATTCAATTTTCCGCTACGGCATAACGCCGCCACAAGATTTTTTGCACTCCCTTCAAATACTTTGTTAATAAAAGCCTGACCTTCGGATTGGATATATTCTTCTTGGCTAACATTCGCGCTGTACATCGTTACATATTTATCGTGGGCTGTGATTATGCCTTTATCACGCAAACGCGATACAAGTGTTTGGATCGTAGATTTTTTCCAGCCTGTTTTATTTTCAAGCTCTGCTCGTATCTCGCCAAATGGCATAGCCCGTCCCTCACGCCACAGGATGCGCATTACTTCAAGTTCTGAAGCAGCTATCTTGACCATAGGAAAACCTCCATGTCTAAGCCGGGAGTCTCCATCGTACTACATAAGTAAACCTTGTGTCAATGAAGTAGCCCTTTTTTAGTTCGTCCAAAATGTGACCAATATGTGATCAATCTGTGATTTAACCGCCACCTTGATAATTTAAACTAGCCACAAATCAAAAAAGGAGATGTTGAACATGAAGCAGAAAATGATCAAGTCCTTACTTGTATTGCTTGTTGCTATAGGGCTGGCGGCTTGTAGCAGCACAGAAGAAAATCCAGATTCAATAGCACAGCCAATCGAAACGGAACAGGGCACTGGGGAAATATCCAGCGCAGATACCAATGAGCAAGACCTTGAACAACTCTTTGGCGATGTTCTAGCTATTGATGGGATGAATATTACCATTGGCGCAGTCCAAGTTATGGTATTTAATGAGTCAGGAACGCATCAAGTTTCGCCTGGTTCTGTTGAAAACGAACCGCAGGAACCACAAAAAACCATTATACGCCTGACAGAACAAACTGTCATCAGAGAGAACACAGTCGTCGGTGGTCAAATTGTAGAAACGAGAAGTGTGGCACTTGGTGAGTTACCCCTGCAAGCCTTTGTTATGGCGGATGGAGTATGGCAAGGAGATGAATTTATCGCCACAAACTTAACCATTATTAATTCAAGCCCAATGACATTTGATTGATGACGGATGTCACAAAATAAAGGAGACGTAACGATGATGAACAGAGCAATATTGTACCTAACGAGAAAAAAGGGAAAGAGCGTCATTTTATTTATTCTAGTTTTCCTCATTTCAACCTTTATTACAACAAGTCTCGCCTTGATGTATGCAACCAATCAAGTATCAAGATTTATGAGAGAGTCTGTAGACGCACGAATTGAGATTCGGCAACTGCTTAGGTCAGGAGGGGGCTGACTAAGCCCTTGCGATGAACCAGGTGGTTCCAATGATAATGAACCTGTAGGAGATTCTGTACTTCCCCTTACAGAAGCCAAAATCAATCAAGTTATGGCAATACCAGGGATAGTCGGATACAACGCACATAGCCGTGGGATTGCAACTGCTAGTGGTCTTATGTTCAGACAAGGTATATCTTCTAGCGAATCAGATAATATGGGAAGCATCCGAGGGGTCAATGACAGTGCATTCCTTACAGACTTCAGTGACCATAGATTATCACTAATTGATGGCAGGCATATCACTCCCGAAGATAAAAATGTGATGATGATTTCAGAAGTATTGGCTAGGGAAAGTAATTTGACAATAGGCGATATAGCAGAGCTGCAACCTGTCGAAATGGGTATAGATGAAGAGGGAAGGGTTAAAAGCATCGTTGATGACAACGCTCCAAGCATCAAGGCTACAATAATCGGAATATACGCTATAGAAGAGTTTCAGCTTGATGCTACGCGGCCTGCAGCAGGTATAGCTTCCAACCAGATGTTTGCTGACCATACCCTAGTGACAAGCTTGGGATTAGCATATCAAGGTCAATACTATGCAGCTACTTTCCATGTAAATGATCCAAATGAACTGCCCCGTATTGTTTCTGAAATAAGGCAGATAGAGGATTTGAATTGGGATTATTTCTTTATGCAGCATAATGATGGTGACTATATGAGGATTTCAAGCGACTTGCAAACAGTCCAAAACCTTCTTATGACCTTATTGATTGCCATAGGTTTGGTTAGCACCATTATACTTACATTGATATTAATTCTAAGAATGCGCGGACGTATCCATGAAGTAGGGATATTGCTGTCTGTGGGCATAGGTAAAAAGCAAATTTGGGGTGGATTTTTATTGGAAATATTCATATTAGCCATGCTTTCTTTTATTAGTTCTTATATAAGCACAAGCTTAGTCGTTCCGACGCTAAGCCAAAGTCTATTAGCTGATTTACCTGCCTTGGCTGAGTTTGGGCAGCAGCAATTTCAACGTATGTCACCTGCAATGTATTCGCTTGTGTATATGTTGATATTGCTGATTATTTTAGGGACAGCATATTTCTCAACAAAAATGACTATCAGATTAAAGCCAAAACAAATTCTTTCGAAAATGAGCTGATACCAAAAGGATTGAATGGGGATAGCGTGAACCTGTGTAAAACTATACAACTCGTCAACTTAAAAGCGTTGAGCGAAGCTAAGCAATCCAGAAAACTGCGAAAGGGTTAGATTGTTTCGTTGCTTCGCTCCTCGCAATGACGATTGGGGCAGGGCTTTGACGCATAGCGTGGCTACCCCACAGAGTTTTAATTAACTTTAGGAGGATTTTATGAATTTCGTAAAAAGAGCTGGATTATATACAATCCGGCAGAAACAAAAAAGTATTCTATTATTTCTGGTGCTGGTGCTTGTTTCAACTTTAGTTTTAACAGGCATCGCCATCGGCAGTGCGATTAGTGATACGTTTGCAGACATGCATGGGGACATTGCCGGAAGAATTACCTTGGAAAGAAACCAGCCGGAGCTTGACCATGAGGCAATCCTTAGTGCATTTGAAGATGGAGGAATGGACGCGGTAAATCAGGCAATGATTGAGCAGTTAAACAGTGGTTATTTTGTTAATTTTGACACGTTGGAAGCGATTATGGCTGTTCCCGGAGTGAGCGACTACAACATTATAGCTGAATTGCAATGGAAAGACGCAGAGCCTAAAAATTTTGACTTCCTGACTGATAGAGAAGTTAGCTTGGCAATGACTTCTGGAGTTGTACAGACCAATGTTACCAGTATGTGGTCGGCAACGAATTCGGAGTTAATGGATGGTTTTATAAACGGCAACCTAAGCTTAGCATCCGGGAGGCATGTTACCGCCAACGACCATAGAAAAGTGATGATTTCAGAAGAACTGGCTGAATATAACAATATTAATATCGGTGACACCTTGAAAATTTCTGGTAATCCAGTTGCAAGAGGAATTGAAGTTGCAAGCATAACTCTTGAATTTGAAGTTGTCGGCATTTTCTCAGGGACTCGTACTCAGGATTGGTCTGAAACGGCTGGCGGTAATTTAATGATTGATGATCTCAGCCTTAATAGCGATACATTTATTATTGATATGGCAACCTTGATGGAAGAATATGAAAGGTCTGATTATTTCGGCACAGGGGTAGCGGGTAGTCTGCCTGGTCTGTTGAGCATTATCATAGAAAATCCAAGCGATATTGAAATAGTGTATGACCAGATAGCCAACCTCCCGGAAGTTTACGGAAAAAACTTCTCTTTAACCATGGGAACGGAAGGTTTCGAAGGGGTTTTGGGCTCATTGAGTTCATTGCAAAGGCTTGTTCATACTTTGCTTGTGATCATCGCGCTTGTAAGCATGGCGATTCTTGCCATTCTTCTAACCATCTGGACACGCGGGCGAGTGAAGGAAATCGGCATTTACCTAGCGGGTGGGATTAGGAAACGAGAAATCCTTGCCCAATTTACCCTTGAGGCAATAATTATTGCAGTTGTTGCATTTACTCTCTCATTACCGATCAGCCAAATAACCGCACATGGGGCAGGGGATTACATCATTTCTCAATTTGTCGCTGCACAAGAGCTGCGAAGTGAACAACTGGAAGGCTCTGTTGCTGTTGATGTGTCGCAGGGCGGAATTGTAATAGCTCAGCGAGATACAAGTTTTATGAACACTGCCAACATTGAAAACACACTGGATTTGGTGGATGTGATGGTTACCGGGCGTGATTTGATGTGGGTCTATGTAATTGGATTGCCGCTCGTAATTAGCGCGGTATTGATTGCCAGTTATACCGTTGTCAAATTAAAACCAAAAGCAATATTATCGAAAATGAGCTAGGAAAGGATTGATATTATGTCAGCACTGGAATTAAGAAATATCGAATACGCCTATGAAAAAGGCAAAAACGTATTGCATGATGTGAATGTTGTGTTTGAAGTCGGGTATGTCTATGCCATTGTAGGGGCATCCGGCAGTGGGAAGACAACCTTGCTATCATTGATTGGCGGCTTGGATATACCAACCGGCGGCGAAATTATGTTACAAGGTAAAAATATTAACGAAATAGGGCTGGAACCCTACCGTCGCAATCATGTGTCATTTATTTTTCAAAGCTACAATTTAATTGATTACATGACATCTATTGAAAATGTCAATTTAACATTAAAGGTTGAAGCCATGCCAATTTTAGAACGTGTAGGATTGACAAAGGAAGAAGCAAAGCGCAATGTCTTACGTCTTTCAGGAGGTCAGCAGCAACGGGTGGCGATAGCGAGGGCTCTTGCGTCAGATGCAACTGTTCTACTGGCGGATGAGCCGACAGGAAACTTAGATGAGGAGACGGCAATGAATATTGTGATGCTGCTAAAAAAGAGTGCCTATGAACATCAAAAATCTGTGATTATTGTGACACATTCTCATGATGTTGCTCAGCAGGCAGATGTGATTTATAGCTTGAAAAAGGGAGGTTTGACCTCTAAGCCTCATTTAGACGCTTAGATCCAAAGCCGATAACTTGTGAGCAATCAACAGTTATCGGCTTTTTTTGTTGGAGTGGCGTTTACATGTGATACAATACAGTACGTAGAAAATTTTTAGTCAGGAGTAATGATAATGTTTTGTGATATTAAAAAGGAAGCAATGAGCCCGACTGTACGTAAACTTATAAGCGAAAGCTTATGGAACCAGTCTGCTGAAGTAATAGACAAACGAGCGGCAGAATTTCAATATAGAAGTGATTTAGATCTATATGGATGGATTGAAAACAATGAAATATTATGTGTTTGCGGAGTCGAGGTGTATTCGGATTGGGTTGTGATTCGCAATATCGCTGTTGATCCCAATATTCGTAATCGCGGAATAGGAAAAGCAATGATAATTGCGGTACAGCAAAAATATAAAACGACCATTAAGGCTGAAACTGATGACGATGCAGTTGAATTTTATAGAAAGTGTGGTTTTGAAACAGAGGCGTTTATGAAAACTTATAATGGCAGTGAATATAAACGATATAAATGCGTGTTAGATTATAACTGACTGTACGTACGATTATTCAACAAATCTCGCAGGTCTGTCATATCGCACAAAAATAATTGCGTCATATGAAGCCGCCGGGATTACCGGATGTTGATATGCTCTTAATGGTGCATCGTGGTGGAATACTGACCCAACTGAGCTCATTAATTGTGCGTTGCTTAATATCTCACCCATACGCCCATTTGCTTCGATATGCCTACGAATATTAACAACACCAATATCAATATACGAGTCTATAAATTTGTTAATGAGTTCGCTTGTATCATTTGTTATTGAACCTTCAACCAACCTCCACCCCACCTGGAATGCTATAAATGTACTTTGATAAACTTCTGTTCCGATTGCAAAATATTCGTCACCGAAATATACGGCAAGATGTTCACCAATAGGAATAAAATCCGAATAAAGGTCTTTCGCGATATGCATATTATGCCCGAAAACAAAAACCCTGCCATGCCCACGTTTTTCTTCTTGCTCCACAATCCATTTAATATTTTCATACATTCGTTTGTCGCGGAAATTAAACAATTCAATACTCTCATCATCAATATCATCCCAGTCAATCCCATCCCAATCAAAATCATCGGGTATTATACCTGCCTGTGACATATCCGTGTCAGTCAGTATAGTTGCCATTTCCATTGTCCATTTTACGCCTAATAAATTTCGTAATGCAAAATCAAATTCAAGCTGTGACGAAGCTTGAACATATATTTCTTCGTTCTGTTTCATTTCATTAATCGCTTTATAAACATGATGTATGTATCCAAAAAGCAACTCGTTTTCTATGGTTAAAGTATCAAAGGTATCTATACTTCCGAATGCGGCTTCGTCGCGGGTCGCTTTCTCCATGTCCACGTTTCGCATAAATGCAAGATATTTCTCCCTGCTAACATTAATTTCTTGTATATCGTATCCATAGAAACGCAGTTCATCGCCTACTTCTGCCGTCAAGTTGAAATCGCGCATCCATTCAACCAAATCAACCACTTCTTGAAAATCATGTACCCAATATCCGTTTTGAGCAACAGCTCTTTGCGCTGTACCTACTCCATAAAGGATATATTCATTAATTGCCATAATATTACTCAAAGGGGCTTCAATCGCAAATGCACGAAAATCATTTTCTATTACAAGCCGTTTAAACACCTCGTTTGCAAGTTCTTTTAAATCACGGCTTCCGTGCGTTGCTTCACCAAAGGCTACAACCCTAACCCCGTCAGGAATATATAACGACGATAATGGTTGAAAATAAGGATATTCATTTTCTTGTGCGCAAGAAACAAAAATGGATGAAAGCAATAACAAAATTATAAATATAACAATTAATTTTTTCATGATACCCTCCCATTTTATTAGATATTGTATTTACTCAACTTATCAAATAATTACGGTGAGTTTTTGCAAATCATAATTTTATTTTATTTTTGGATGTATAGTGTATACAGGATATGCTATAGTTTAGCAAGGAGTTGCGAAAAAAAATTACGGAATTATCCCCAGACGTAGTACAACACGTCAACATAAAAGCGTTGAGGAGCGAAGCGACGAAGCAATCCAGCAAATCAAAACCACTAGATTGCTTCGCTTCGCTCGCAATGACGATGTAGATGCGTCTCACTACGTAAGGGGATAATTCCGAAAATTTATGCTAGGTGGTACGAGAATGGAAAATAGTGTTTAACTTGGAATTCGTATCAGGTAAAATAACACTTGCAAGAACACTGTTAAAGCTTTCAAAAACGCTTTGGTCACAACGCACAAAATAAGTATTGCCGGAGGTATATGTAATGCAGAGAATAGTTTTTTTAAGACATAGTGAACCTGATTACTCATTTGTAAGAGAACGGAAGTATATGGGGCATGGGCTTGATTTAGCTCAACTTACCGAAAACGGCATTGCAATTGCTGAAAATATTTCGTTTGATAATAGATTAGACAAGGCAGAAATAATAGTTTCTTCTCCGTATACACGGGCTTTGCAAACAGCAGCGATTATATCTAAAAACAGGCAGTTAGATATAAGAATCGAAGTAGATTTGCATGAGTGGATGCCCGATTTATCTTTTCAATACTCGTCTAAGGAAGAGGCACAAAAAGCAAGTGAATTATGTTCTGAGCACAAAGGGGTATGCCCGAACGATAGTGTAATAAAGTTTGAAAACCTCATTGATGTATTTAACCGCGCTAAAAATGCGCTTTTGCGTTATAGAAAATACAAAAAAATCATTGTTGTAACGCATGGTATTGTTATGCGCCAATTCTCTTTTGCATCTGAGATTCCTTTCTGTGGAATATCAGAAATTGATTTTGATGAGTCATTTTTGTGGACTGAATTTAACGCTGATTAGCAGAAAGCAAGCATTTTCTTCAGAAGCCAGAGCCTTAACACGAAACCTGCACAATCATTCCAAATGCAATGTTAGGTTGGACAGGAAATTCAAATGAAGAAGCTTTTTCGTACATTGCGTCTATTATATGCCCTGCCGATACGCCTGCTCCAAAGGGTTTCATCACATGTTACACCGAACTAGGGTGGAACGTTGAATTATAAAATGTTTAACTAGCCAGCCCCTGATTCTATGCCGTATCTGTGTGCTTAGAAATAGGTCTTCATATCCTCAACCAATGCCGCAAGCTTTGTCTCAGCATCTTTTGATGTAGCTCCGCATGGCATTTTTACCCCGAAATACAACTTGATTTTTGGCTCAGTTCCGGAGGGGCGTACACATGCCCAGGAGCCGTCTTCTGCTTGGAAGTATAGTACATCCGATATGGGTAGACTGGTGGGTTTTGTTTTACCGGTTTTTATGCATTTTATTTGAGAACATTGATAGTCCCGTGTTTCCACCACGTTTGAACCGCTCAGGCTTTTGGGTGGGGTGGCGCGTAAGCGGGACATTATTTTTTTGATTTCCTGTAATCCTTCTATGCCCTTCATGGTGATGGATTCTATTGTCTCTTTGTATATGCCATATTTTTTGTATAAGTCTTGCAGTACGCCGTAGAGGCTATTGCCTTGCTTTTTGTAAAACGCAGCCGCTTCGCAGATTACTAGAGCTGCAGCTATTGCGTCTTTGTCCCTTGCATATGTGCCTGTTAGATAGCCATAGCTTTCTTCGAAGCCCAGGATAAAACTGTTGCTTCCTGATTCTTCGAATTCTTTTATTTTTTCACCGATGTATTTAAAACCTGTTAGAACTTCCAAGTAGTCAATGCCGTATGAATCGGTGATTGCACGGGTCATGTTTGTTGATACTATGGTGGAAATGACCGCACCGTTTTTGGGTAGCTTCATATTGGAAAGGATATATTCCGTCAGGAGCACTCCTGTTTGATTTCCTGTTAGCAGGATGTATTCGCCGGCGTGCTTTACCGCAACCCCTACGCGGTCTGCGTCTGGGTCTGTTGCGATTACTATATCTGCGTCTTTTTTCGTTGCAAGCTCAAGAGCCATGGTAAAGGCGGCTTTGTCTTCAGGGTTGGGATAAGAAACAGTGGGGAATTCACCGTCTGGGTGCTCTTGCTCGGGGACTACATATACATGTTTGAAGCCAGTCTCAGCCAAGACGCGGCGTACTCCTACATTGCCTGCTCCATGTAGGGGGGTGAATACGATTTTAAGGTCAGACTTCGGGATGATTTCCGGATTGAGTAAACAGGTTTTGATGATAGTGGTAAAGGCTTCGTCTACCTCTGGGGACGTTATGTTGTATAAGCCTTGAGCCTGTGCATCGGCAAGGGGTATTGTTTTTATCACTGTGACTTTATTGACCTCAGATATTATGGCTTCGTCCCTTGGATATGGGCATTGACCTCCATCATCCCAGTAGACCTTGTAGCCGTTATACTCTGGGGGATTATGACTTGCGGTTATTACTATGCCCGCTACACATCCTAAGTGCCGTACCGTAAATGAAAGCAGCGGAGTCGGTCGTAGAGAGTCGAATACATATGTTTTGATACCGTTTGCGTTAAGTACAAGTGCCGCTTCCATTGTAAACTCAGGAGACATACGGCGGCAGTCGTGGGCGATTGCAACACCCATCCCGGGCTTGTATGCATCCGATGATAAAATATAATTTGCAAGACCTTGGGTTGCTTTGCGGATGGTATAGATATTTAGCCTGTTTGTACCTGCTCCGAGAATGCCCCTCATCCCGCCTGTGCCGAACTCCAGGTCTTTAAAAAAGCGGTCTTGTATTTCGGATTCATTGTTCTTTATTGAGCGTAGCTCTGTCTTGGTTGCTTCATCAATATGTGGGTCGTTTAACCACTTTTCATATTCTGTACGATAATTCATACTTATAGCCTCCTAACAGCTCATTAAGCGCGACTTCACCAGCCAAGCATGAAACTATTTCGAGGGGTTGTCATGCTAAGCATTTTCTATGAATAATTATGCACTTGCCCCGTCATTGCGAGGAGCGAAGCGACGAAGCAATCCAGAACTCTCATAGGTTGGATTGCTTCGCTTCGCTCGCAATGACGGTTGTTCTGCATAGATATTCATGGTTTCTGCTTAACGTGACAGCCCCACACTCCTTGTTTCATATTAAAACCAGTATACGTGAAAGGCGCGCTTTTGCGCGCCCTCGATTGGGTTTATCTTCTTATCAGGCTTAAAATCCTGGTCTTCCATGAAGAGGTCACAGGCTCATCTGAGACTCCGCCGCCTTTGCGTCTAGCCTTGCGCCGCTCGGCCATCTGCCTTTTGGTTTTTTGACCCTTCATGCTTACGATGTATGCACCGGCGATTTCTACCGTTACATTTTTCTTGACCGGTAGTGCTGGGAAAACGGCATTATCGGCTATTAGGGTTACAATTTGCGGGCCGATTTTTGCTTTTACTAACGGCATTTTCATCATACGTCCCATTCTTGGGATTTGGCTTGCCATCGCCTTGGGTAGGTTGGCGTTGGTTATTTTATCTTTTTTCTTATCTATTATATATATGGTGGCGGTCTGTTTATGCTTGGACACCATTTCCTGCTGGGTGGCCATTCTTTTTCCAGCCCATTTGTTTAAGAAGTACAGTGCTACTACAATTACGGCAATAATTATCGCGACGAGTATCGCCACATCAAAAATCGTCAAGTAAATCCCTCCGTTTGGTTGTGAGTTGCCGCACATGCTGCGGCAGTTTATATATTATAATACCTGTATGAGAATACGCAACTTATGCATCTTCGTAGCCTGTGTTTTCCATTCTTTCTACTAACGATTGATACATTGTCGCTACCCAATCCTGGTCTTCGTCCATAGCACGGGCATACCAATAAATTGCCATGTCGTAATCCTGCTCCACTCCTTGACCTATTTCATACATATACCCTAGGAGCCCCATACCTCTTGGGTCATTGTAAATCTCGGCGGTTTGCCTAAACCAGGATACCGCAAGGTCATATTGCTGCAAGCGATACTGCACTACTCCGAGATTATTCATGCCATTAATGCTGCCAAGCTCTGCCGCTCTGTTGTACCAATAAGCCGCTTGCTCCAGATCCATTTCTACCCCTTGACCAAACTCATACATCCAGCCTAGGCTTACCAGGGCTCCCGGCATGTTTCTTTCTGCCGCCAACCGGTACCATCTGAGGGCCTCTTCTTGGGATTGTGGAACGCCCTGCCCCAAGGAATACATTAGCCCTAGATTATTTTGGGCATATGGGTCACCCATTTCTGCGGCGCGCTTATACCAGTAAATAGCTTGTTCATGTTCGTTTGCCTGTACATACATGTAGCCTAGGCTTACCTGTGCTTCCGGCATATCTTGCTCGGCTGCTTCGCGGAACCAATGCATGGCCTCGGTTTGGTTGCTGGGCATGACATTTCCGTCTCTGAACATTTGCCCTAGTGTAAACTGAATAAACGGGTCGTTTGTATCTTCGGCTTGGTAGTACCAATAGGCTGCTTGAACATGGTCGCGATGCGTTCCAACCCCTCTATTATAATTAGTGGCAAGCTCCGATTGCGCTCTTCTGTGCCCTTGCTCTGCCGCTTGTCTAAACCAGTAGGTTGCTTCGTCAAATTCCTGGATGATCATTAGCAAGCGGCCCATTTCATATTGAGCCTCCGCTTCGCCTTCAGTCGCCCGCTCCATAAGGAGTGCGCGTATGCCAGGCGGCTCTGTTTCGGCTAGCATTTGCTCCTCCAGTCTTCCGCTTATTGAGTTAAAGGTCAATACTCCGCCGGTTACGCCTAATATTAATATAATGATATAAATAATCCGCCTTCCAAGGCTGGAGGAGGTTTCGGGTTCATCAATTTCTTCCGGTAGGAGCTCGTTATTCATAAACCGATTAATCTGTTGGAAGCACAAGGTAAAGGCTTGATCGCTGATCCCCTCGTCTTCAATTTTAAGCTCAACCCTGTCTTTTCCCAGTGCGAGTGCATGTGAAACCGCAACCTGCACATTGTGGTTATCGGCAGTATTTGGGGATGAGATAAACAGGAAAACAGAGGATTCGTTTATCATTTGTAATAATAAATCAGTATTTTCATAGCCGGGCATGTCTCGCTCGGCATACCAGCAGGTGAGCCTGCCGTGGTTTTCCAAATAGGTCGCGACCTTTACGGATTCGACCACATCTGAGCTTGCATAGCAGATGAATATATCGCGTGAGCCCATATAAAACTCCCTCCTGTCCTTGCTTGTATTATACCATGGAACGCCTTGACGAGTTGCGTTATAATCATAGAAAAAACTAGGTGAAGCTATGAATATAACGGTTGTTAATTTGAATCCCTGCATTGATTGGCAATTGACCGTAGATAGTTTTGTGTACGGTGGTCTAAACCGTGTGACACCCGGAAAAAAATACGTAGCCGGTAAAGGAATAAACGTATGCTTAGCACTTGCAAGCCTGGGACAGCCTTCACAATGCTTGGGTTTCAATTACCGAGAAAACGGCAGTTTTATCACCGATGCACTGGATGAGCAGGGAATCCCTCACGACTTCATTGTCGTAGAAGGCGCGGTACGTACCAACATAAAATTATACGACAATGCCACAGGGGCAATGACCGAGCTTAACCAACCGGGAGCGCAGGTATCCGGGGCAAACCTTCTGAGTTTTCATGAAAAAATATCAGCTC
>Ga0131853_10003966_pt1 | contig 26538 bp, 13 predicted proteins | sample TergutLab28metaG_FD_92764 | JGI IMG/M metagenome (GOLD analysis project Ga0131853, IMG submission 92764) | Labiotermes labralis P1 segment gut microbial communities from Petit-Saut dam, French Guiana - Lab288 P1 (version 2) (version 2) | ecosystem: Host-associated > Arthropoda: Insects >... | reverse complement strand
TCCCGCATTGTCATGAAGAGTTAGGCATTTTATGGGCCCCAAATTTCGTGAAAATGTGACTGACACCGTGTATTCTGGTAGAAATTTAAGGACATTCCGAAGAATCCGGCTTCCCATGAAATAACTCATCAAATAAGTCGCAAGCTCCTGAGGACGGATGTATTAACATCCGAAACATGTTGAGCAGTAAATAATAATGAAATAATAAAGCAAGTGACATCAAGTTGGTCTCTCTTTATTCAACTCTCAAGATGATGCACGGTCCAATAAACATAAGATTCATCATGCTCTTTTGTGCTGCTCGTCATTATCTTCCTGTATGTCCTTAGCAATATGTTTTCAAACATTCTCTATTTATGTTTTTTTTAGGCTTCTCACCCACAGCCAACCAACTTGATCTGAGTAATTAACTACGTTCATGGAACAGAATACTCCTTTGAGGATTTAACAGGCACTCAGATAGTTACGAAATTTCAATTCGTTTACGGAATTCGACATTTCGTTACCATTTTTATACACGGCCATCTCATTTCCTTAGCTTGAGCCAGATAATCCAGTTCATGTTCTCAAAACCTGTGTATTTATCATACATTATAATTACAACTTCTACTCGCATCTACGTTTAGGTCTTCAGAACGATGTATTCCTTTCAAATTTTCAGAACCAATTTAATTTCAATCTTACCCGTGTCCCTCTAAACTCTGACTCGTATTTCACCATTCTTCTTGTTACTTTAAGCAAAGCGTCCGAATTACCAACTTACCGAAAAGCCGCAACTCACCTGGTGTTTACATTGCTCAAGTCGTTTAAAGGAATCCGTCCAACTGTTGGTTCATGTTTGACATTTAATACCAAATACTTTTTTTTTTTTTAGTTTTACCTTGCAGAGTCGTAAGCTCCCGCCATTACACACCTGAATGACCATCATTTGTTTTTTACTGGCTTGCTGATTCAGTATATTCGTAGCAGTGTTTTACTAGTGCTATAAATTTCTCTCTTTGTGAGTTGAGATGTAAGTAAAATGCAAAGGTGCCAAACTTGAAATTTGCATAACAAAAATAATCTAAAGTCAACTTTTACCATATTACTGGAAGGTTATACATAACAAAGTATAATTTTAATGTTGTGTGCGCAATTCCATAAGAAACTACGCGTTTTTACGGCAAGGAAATATAAATCCACGCTCAACTTTCAACCTAGACGACCACTCCATGCCGGCGTTTACGATCTCGTATTTTACACACATGCTGCCAGCCTCCATAACTGGTCACCATGTCCTGTAGTCGTTAACTCAATATGCGTCATGCCACAGTGAGAAGGGACTCACTTAAACAAGGGGCACTGACACACAATGGAATTATCTGCTATGGGAAGGTAGTTGCATTATCAAGAGTAAGGTAACAAAAGAACCCGTCACCGTTACCAAAACTCCGAGTCACGTCTCTAGGCTGGCTTTCAACAACGCCTTCCTCATACCAGAGCCTCTGTGTTATTACCTGAACTTTTAATTAAATTTGTATTGTACTCAACTGCTGAAGGAAATATTTGTGCTGGAGGCTACGTAACAGGAGAATAGATAGAAATATCACTGTGAAAACTGCGCTGCTGACAACATTATTAATCAAAACTAATCACAAATTAATATACACAGATTAAAAACGACAATCATAATTTATGCTTTTGGCCAAGTATTGTCAGAATGCTAGTATGAGGGATGACAAGATGCGAGGGTCATGTAACACGCATGAGAAAAATTTTAATTGCGTATTCTAGCAAATCGAATTTGCAGGCATAAAAAATTTATAGATTAAATTAGTGGAATGCTTGTTACCATTCGATTAATGACTTAAACTTTACTGCTTGATATCTAAAACGAAGATTAAAACATACAGAACTCTTTCTCTGGCTGTTGCTTTACGTGAGTGTGAAAGTCTCTCACATTAATGGTAGTTCGAAGGGCGCAGGTGTTTGACAAGAAGCTGCTGAAGTACGTACGTGTGTTTGGACCTAGGAGAGAGGAAGTAACAGGAGGCTGGAGAAAATTTCACCACGAGGAGCTTCATGTTTTCATTCCTAACGAAATATTACGTGTAGGATCACATCCAGGAAGACGAGTTGAGGGAGGGAGGGGGTGGAGGCACGTGGTTTGCATGGGACAGAAGAGAGATGCATACAGAATATAGGTGAGGAAACCTGAAGGGAAGAGACCGCTATGACGACCAGGGCGTCAATTGTAATATATAACATTAAAATAAATCATTAAAAAAACAGGATGAGACAGTCTGGGCTTGGGATATTGTGGCTCAGGATAGGGACAAGTGGTAAGTTCTTGTGAAGAGGTTAATGAACCTTCAGGTTCATACAATGCGAGGAATGTGTTGGTTAGTTGAAGCATTGTTAAGCTAAAAGTCAACTTACCGAAACATGTAGCTGTATGTACCTACGAAATATACGCTGTGTTTGACGAATTGCAATTGTAGCTGTGAAATTTCACAATGGGATATCCTTTTTTTGTTTCAAAAATTAATGTTTTAAATGCTGTATGTGTTTCAACTGGAATTTTAAAAGGTGTGCGAGGGCATAACTGTGAATTTATTCGCTTATTTTCCAACGAACCATTCGAAAGCGTTTATGATAAAAACCACCAAGAATTTTTTGCAGATGACACGTGTGATGTGCCGAAATGTGTTGGACAATTGACCACGTGTGGAGAACACATTTAGTGCACATAAATTTGGAAGTTGGCACTACAAATTATTTATCATACGATGCACGGCAATTATAATATTAAAATAGAACTGTGATTTGGTTTTTATATTAGTATCCGAGACACAATGGGGATGAACATCTGAAGACGAAGCATTTTAACTTCCCAAGACGGATTCTGATACATATAGTTACCTAGTTAGTTCTTTATCTAGTCAGGCGATGTGGGCATGCTTAAGTAGGTTGTCTATGGGCCGATTCACATTATGCGTTAGGTTTCCGTTCCGTCATGGTTCCATCTTCGTTCCGTTAGATTGGTCTGTGTTCACACTGTCCGCCGTGTTCAGTCACCTTGCAGAACAGCACGTGATAGGAGGCCTGCGATAATTTCCATCAAATATGCAGCCCCATTCTTTTTCTAAAAGGCATTTAGCAGCGATATCATTGATGTTAGGTGAAGAAGAGGAAAGTGCTGCTCTGAGTGACAAAAAGAAAAGTATTTGGTTTCACAAGTGTTTCAGAAGCAGAAAATAAGAAGGATCGCATGGAAGAAACAACGCTGGAGGGATTTTTGCACATTCAATACTTGGGAAATATTTAGAAACTCGTCTGGGCATTCCGGAAGATAAAGAGCTTCCCGGAACATTATGCTTAGCCCCCCAAGTTATTAAGGTTACGAGGCTTTTCCTCTGAAAACTTACTTATTGAAACCTCACCCAGGATCGCACAGCAAAGGGGACAATTAGAAAAAATCTTCAATTATATGCTTTCCCGATCCTGGAGAGTGGTGAAAAATGCATTTGGAATATTAAGCCATAAATTTCAAATTTATCGGAGGATCCTACAATCATTGGCGGAGAATGCGGGCAACATTTTTTTTTGCGGTTTCTATTTTGCACAGTTATCTGAGAGATCAAGATGTAGGCCTAAGTGATATGGGAAGTTCTGCAAATGATCCAAGCAATCTCACAAAAATACCAAAACACGGAGGTAGTGCCCAATGAAGTGCTTTTGAGGTAAGAGACAAATTTAAACATATCTTTAATAGTCCGTCTGGATCTGTGCCTTGGCAGAATAAAAGAGTGCAATATTAAGCTAATCTGTAATATTCAGTTTTTCTTTCCAGAATCTGTAACTATATTTCTTATTTGACATATCATATAATTCCTCACATTTACGCACCAATTCTATTAATTTTTCATCCAATTCTGAAGACAAACAGGCAGCACTCATTACAAGCAAACACTCGGAGTGTGGTGGAGGAGAAGCAAGACTGTCCACATTATCGGAATCGAGCAGGTACAGTCCGGTTCGGACCCGTTCCATCACGTCAAACATTCTCGCTCAGCAACGGCGACGGAACGGAACTGAGACGTGGCGGAGACGTTCCTGTCAGTGTGAAAATCTCCGTTTAATTACACATGAGAAAATATTACTGAACGGTGACGTTCCGTGACGGAACGGAAACGTGACGTATAGTGTGAGTCGGCCCTAAAACAAAATAAATGAAGGTGATTAAAAGACAAGGCAGTTTTGTTCTGAGTGTTAATGAATTGTGTTCAGCTGGGGCTTAGTTCAGTTGGGGCTTGGTTCAGTTGGGTCTTGGTTCAGTTGGGGCTTAGTTCAGCTGGGGTTTAGTTCAGTTTGGGTTTAGTTCAGTTGGGGCTTAGTTCAGTTGGGCGCTTAGTTCAGTTAAGGCTTAGTTCAGCTGGGGTTTAGTTCAGTTTGGGCTTAGTTCAGTTTGGGTTTAGTTCAGGTGGGGCTTAGTTCAGCTGGGGTTTAGTTCAGTTGGGGGCTTAGTTCAGTTGGGGCTTAGTTCAGCTGGGGTTTAGTTCAGTTGGAGCTTAGTTCAGTTGGAGCTTAGTTCAGTTGGGGCTTAGTTCAGCTGGGGCTTAGTTCAGTTGGGGCTTAATTCATTTGGGGTTTAGTTCAGTTGGGGCTTAGTTCAGTTTGGGTTTATTTCAGTTGGGGTTTAGTTCAGTTGGAGCTTAGTTCAGCTGGGCTTAGTTCAGCTGGGGCTTAATTCATTTGGGGTTAATTCAGTTGGGGCTTAGTTCAGTTTGGGTTTAGTTCAGTTGGGGCTTAGTTCGGCTGGGGCTTATTTCAGCTGGGGCTTAGTTAATTTGGGGTTTAGTTCAGTTGGGGCTTAGTTCAGCTGGGGCTTAATTCACTTGGGGTTTAGTTCAGTTTGTGCTTATTTCAGCTGGGGCTTAATTCAGTTGGTTTTAGTTAATTTTGGGCTTAGTTCAGCTGGGGCTTAATTATATTGGAATTTAACGCATAAATGAACAGCTTATTTCCATGAGTGATGTTCATTTCAGATGAAATTCCTTCAGTACTCATCCTTTAGTACTGCTGGACCAGCTGCTCCAGCTAGCTACTAACTACCTATATTATCACGTGTCACAGTCGATGGCCATCCACAACACAAATCAACAAAGCACATCCCCCCTGCTTTGATTATTTCCACCCATTCGTTCATTTTCCTGTCGTTGATACGTTATCACTATACTGAAATGACGCTATTCAGCACATTTCACAAGTTTTCACATCACGTGAATACATATAATCGGATTATAAGCCGTCGTACTCGTCTGATGTGCCCTATCAATGTAGCAGGTACATTAAACTTGTTACCGAAATATGTATTTGAACGACAGTCGAAACGGTGTAGCATAATATGTGTCCAGTTTCATACCGTCTATAGCCGCGACCATTTCAATGACACCAGTATCACATGTTAGGAATACTGTATTGCGGTATGTGACGTCGTGTGGACTGAAAATTGTACTAGATTGCAAAGCGTCCTTTGAAAATAATCACCCCCGAGCAAACCTCGAAATTTGCACACAATCTTACGAGATGAAACTAAAATTGGTTTGCTTTCACACTTTCCCTCTCAATTTAGTTTACATAAATATTATGACATTCCAGAATGTAGATTTACACATGTATCGTGGTATTCGATGTTATGCGAAGACTTTGCAAGTGCTGGGGTTTGTGCTGTGGCCTTTCTAAAACGTTCTCTCAAATGTTGAGGGCTAGCATCTCCTCCTTGGCAACTTTGCCATTAAGGCTCTACTCGTCTTGCACGAGTGCCTTGCATGCTCTCTTTACGGTCGTCGTCAAAACTCCCTTGCTCCCACAGCTCTGGATTAACTTAGTGAAATTGCATTCTTACAACGTGTCTGGTAGCGCCAACTCCTTCCTTATCACTCTCTGATTACACTGAACCGAACACGTGTTTGTTTTCCAGTGTCAATAAACACATTCTTTATATTCATTCTGAAATTGCAAACATAAACAAATTGAACAGTAACTTTTTTCTCATTTATTTATATTTTCATAGGGACGAGGAGTACCTAAGTCAGTACATTGACCGGGCTATTTTTGATTGCCGGCGCAGGCAGGGTACTGTTCCTGCTATGAAAATGTCCGGGCAGTTTCTGGGGCCCACCCAGCCTTTTATTCAACGGATACCGGAGGTAAAACGGCCGACGTGTGAAGACGACCTTTCACCTCTCAGTAATTTATGTATTTTTATTGTTATGTCTATGTATCCTTATTGTATGTTTATGTATCTTCATCGTGCCAGCTGGCACTCTTCGGCTACCCTGACTGAGGATTTCCCGTGCTTTTTCCCCAGTTGTAAGGCAAATGCCAGGGTAAAACCCGCAAAGACGGGGCACGGCCCGCACTCTTCCAAAATTTTTGTTTTGTTCTTATTTTTTGTGTTGTTCTTTGTATTTTTTTGCTTTGTGTCGTTCCGTGTATTGTGTGTGTGTGTAAATGTGTACTGTACTACTGCCACCGGGTGGCTACTCTATTGCAGTTAACAAATATATCATATCATACATATCATATCGTATCGTATCGTATCATATATCGTACAATATATCATGTCATATCAATTCCGAGTTTACTAATGAGTGGAGAAAAATTACAGCACCCCACATGACTTGATGGCGTACATAGGGACAACTTTACCCGTGTTAGGTGCAACAAAATACGTCACTTACATCTATCAGTAAGTAAGCATGTTTGAACACTCACATTGCACTGACGGTCCGCAATTAATGTTGAGGGGTGAAGTTTGTTTTAGCATGTACCAATCTAATGCAAATTCGAATTTACACTTAACTCAAATTTTACTTTACCAGTTCTCACTCAAGGGACTCAGTACGCTAATACGTTCGTTTAATAGGCCTAAAGTGTTTCATCATTTAGGCTTAAATAAAATTTGAAATAATTTTTCATTATTTATTACGTCCTGCTTCTTTGGGGCAATGCGGCAACAATTGTCCGTAGATGCGGTAAAAACCTGTAGATGTGTTAGATCGATAGTTGCCATTTTTCTGCTGCCCGACACACAGGTATTTCCCCTCACGTCAGCGTCCCCTAGACAGGTGTTCACCCCCCCCCCACCAAAGATCTCAACCCCATCTGTCAAGTTGAATTTTTAACTTACTGCCAGGCACTTAGATGAAATTATTGCTGTCACGATTAAAAAGAAACAACAAACACAAGGAACTCGCACGGACGTCTGAAACAGTGGAGAGAGAAATTAGATGATACAATACATGGAGCCGTATATAAAGTTCTGGGATACAGCGTACATGACCGACGAATATACCTTACGAATTAATCAAACAAAGAAATAAGACAGAAAAAAAGACGCAGTGTGTTACTTAAATCCAGTACGGCATTGTGTTGGGCGCCATTCGAATACCTTTCTTCCATTTCGTGATAATTAGCTGACTGATATCTTCAGCGTTGAAATAGTGGATGGACACACAAATAAACACCCAGAATTTCATGACCACATACGCCTAATTTTAAGCAAAGAAGTTTGAATGAGAATTAGATCAGTGAAGGCAAGGCCAAAAATAGATTAGCTATTACGGCTCATCCTCTTCCATTTAACGGAGTCTTTCACGAGAAGCTTATAGTTTCTCAGACAACCAATATATTCTACACATTTTATGGTATCCGAAGGTTAATTACCGTTATTCCTATAGAAAACTAACTAGATGCACCAATGTATCAAATTTATTTATTTTAGATTGACACGCTACATGTTTCGGGCGGTCTTTCCGTCCGTCATCGGGAGTTCAAGACTGTACATATACAACAGATACTGCTGTCTGTTTGCTAGCGAGTACCCGCTAGCAAGCAGACAGCAGTATCTGTTTGGCAAATGCCTTTTGCTCTACAGTCTTGAACTCCTGATGATGGACGAAAAGATCGCCCGAAACATGTAGCGTGTCATTCTAAAATAAATAAATTTGATATACTGGTGCATCTAGTTGGTTTTACTTAGGAATAATATTACTATGAACGGCACTATGAACGTCAAAGTTCATTATCCTGTTCACAAGAGCCCACCAATTGTCCTTATACTGAATCACATGAACACAGTCAAAATACCGCGTCACTTTTTAAGATGCATTTTAAATTTTTTCTCTAGGCCTAGTTTTCTTTCTTTCAATTTTCCCCATCAAAACCCTGTATGCATTTTTTTCTTCCTTTACGTGCTGCATGTCCTGCCGATCCCCTTCTCCTTAATTTAATCAAACTAATAATTATAAAGTGTACCGAGGGCTACAAACCACAGACTTTCTAATTACTGTTTATCGCTGTCTCCTATTTACTGTGCTTCTATTAATATTTTTAATTTCGTGTTATTTATGCATGTTAGTTTTATCTATGTATAACCTATTGACTTCTATGCCAGCACCATTAGCTTAAGCGAAATGCCATTTATTCTACCTCAAATTGACACATCGACCTGTGCCGTCAAATGGCGCCCTGCTGTCGCATGGACCCTCACCTCAGCATGTACAGAATCTCGCCATCAGGGTTGATGCGCACCAGGACGTTGGGCACTGTGACATACTGGAACTCGGCGTGCTTTGCATTAGGGAAGTACACTTCTGGTTTCCATATGGCTTTCACCAGGTTGGGATCGTTCAGGTCCAACGACTGGGTAATTTCAGCGTGCTTGAGTCGCTCGTCCTGCCACTTCTGTCGCAGGTAGAGGTCAACTTCATAGTCCTGTAACAAAACACAATCTACCTGACTCGACTGCTTGTTGCGCTTAGAGACTTACCAGCTCTCCTGTACTCGTACGTTGGTTTCTTCGTAGTTTCGTTAAGTGGACAGAGAATCAGGAGTCTGCTCCATGTTCGTTCTTTATTTACTCATTGTTATAGTAACATTGTGAGGTACTGCGCTACAAGTCGGAAGGTCCCGGATTCGATTTCCGATGGTGTGACTGGAATTTTTTATTGATATATTCCTTTCGGCCGCATTATGGCCCTGGAGTCGACTCAGCGTCTAACAGAAACGAATAAAGTGGGCCGGTGCGTATGGCTGGCAACCTAATCACCTTCATGTGCCGATTGTCTTGACATCTGCAATCCTTAACTTCCTGGAACCCTTAGTGCCTGTCCAGGCCTGTTTAGGGATTGCTTTGCCAGTAGTAATATTTTTAAAGGGCTTCCTACACCAAGAAAGAGGCGGGATCGCTTAGCCGGATATTGACTAGGCTGCTGGCTGCATGATCCGGGTTTCCAGTGCCGGTAGGGGCAAGAGTTTTTTTTTCCTCAAAACGTCCAGACCGGCTCTAGAGCGGGATTATTTCCCGGAAATAAAGCGTCTGGGAGAATATCTAAAGAATATGTGCGAAGTCACAGAACCGCAAACAGTGAAGGGCAAATTTTTGAAAGAGGCTAAGAATCACGAAGGACTGTAATGTCAGAAGAAGAAGAAGAAGAAGAAGAAGAAAAAGAAGAAAAAGAAGAAGAAGAAAGCGGCCGGGGCGCGAAGTTTACCTCTCACTTGCACCCGGTGCCTGATTAAGAACGAGTGGAGTTATTCCTGTGCTCCCCCTGCATGCCGTCATGGCGGGGTCAGGGACAAATTTAACCATTCGAAGAAAATGAAACGTCGCTGATGTATTTTTTGTCAGATGCGAATATTTCTGGCATAATTTGTTTACCTAAACCTGAAAGACGTCTATTATCCTTCTGGCTGAAAAGTTCGTCAACAGTCTGTTGTAATTTGCGTTTCAGGGTATATATATATATATATATATATGTCCAAACGTCAATCATCACCGCCCACGTCAGCACAGTGTTTACTCTGTAGTAATTTGTGCTGCACAAACAGCAGTGTAAATATCAGCCTATCTGACACCTGAAATGCTACATTGTGGTGCTTCTTCATTGTACGCACTTTTACTTGAACTGCACAGCTCTGACTTGGCACATGCTCTTTTTGGTGTGAACAGGAATAGCTAGGTGGCGAAGTTAAGTCATTGTCTTTGCAATATTGTGAAGGACTTAAGAAATTAGCCACAAAAATTTTACAATATGTTATTTGTTTCGTCGAACCACAGAGATTTTTGTGTAATGCTTCAGAATAGGGCCGATTGTGTAATCGTATGTTTATATTCTGCCTGTATTAGCATTACTGGCTGGTTTTTTCTTTGGTCCTAGAGCCGAGGCAGCTCAAATAGTGTAGTGACTAAATTACGAGCTGAACAGACAGGGCATTGTGGTACGACTCGTGCCAGCTCGTTTGGGAGGTGGACTCTCACGCCCCATATTCCGGGATTACCACGGGCCCTTCTGACGGCAGTAAAGCGGCTGTGGTGCGAGGGTTACCACTCATTTACATTTAGTGTTGGGGTTAAGAAAGAGTGGAGTTGTGCCGCCACTCACCATGTTTAATTAAGTACTGGGACAAATTTATTTCGCAATATACTCGTACATATCAAAGGGATGGCATAAAGTGACGGATGTTCTTGTTGTATTTTAAAACCCAGTGCTAGAGACTTTCAATTACAGACTGTTTGGCTTCGTTGCACAATAAATGAATACGGTATATCATATCTCAAATACCTGAGACGACTTTCGGCTTTGATGTTTCAGCTTACAAAATCAGCTTGTTGCTTTTACTGCTACCCCTGCACGGGCATTAAAGTTCATTACAAGACATGTTCAGCTTGTACATCGACCTTTTATTTTATTTATATTTACGACAGCGTCTGTCGGTGTTTTACTCTCACTGTACCAGCGTATATCGCGAATAAATATGTCCAAGTTCACATTGTGGCGGATACAACCGAAGACAAACCGACACTGATCAAATACAAACATCAGTGAGTAATATCAGCCAGCCAACGTCCACAGTGGCGGAAACATGAGACGATAAACTGACACATATCGATTCTACGAGTATATGTCAATGGGTGATATTAGCCAGTGTTTTCTGGTTTCTCAATACAGCAAACATTCATTCACGCACGCACACGCACACAGAGACATATCGCAAATTGTAAGCCATTCATTCGGCATGGGGCAGAGATTAACTACAGCACTGTGCTGCAATGCCCATTACAGTGCATATGAATTACTGGTCTCACACATGAACATACACTCATACAGCAGCAAATTTGCAACGCACAAACTGATCAAAATTAATCACACCTAATCAAAAGTACTAAAGACCAATGAATGACGTACGCTATAGAACAAGAGAATATTCGAGCAGTGCTTTTACAGTTAAGCCTACGTGTGACACTGTCAACTAGCATCTCTCTCTCTCTCCCCACACCCAAACTGAGTGTTTTAAATGCAGAATAGAGTAACAGAATCTGTTGATTTGAGTTCGTTTTACATAAATAGTTGAGTGAGAGTGGTTACCTTTCAACTTGGGCCTGTTAGGGTGCTGTATCACTTCATATCAACAATTTGTTTTGTATTTTTGTTAAATCTATAACCTGATTCTGACAATTATTGCTGTTATCTCTTCTGTCATTTTAGATTGCATTATAAATTTTCTTTTTTTCATTTAGGCGTAATTTTGTAACATATTTTCCTATCATTTCTTGTATGTGTTCTATATTTATAATTTATTATTTTTCTATGTGTTATTTCCTCTTAATTTTAATGCACTCTTAAATAAAAATTCCACTTTACGCCCTTCAGTTTATGGGAAATTAAAAAATATAAACTTTAAGTAATAAGTAAAAAAGAAGCTGCCTTTATCTTTTCGTCCTCTAATTTCTCTTAAATATCAGATTCCTGCTTTCAATCACGATATTTCGTATTTTTGTTTCTGGCATAGGGTTATGTATGTATGCTCCTTATTAACCTATTTATGTTTAAAAGTATTATTAATAAAATGATTATATCTGTTTATATATAAAGGAAAAATATACAATGCGAAGTTAGACCTTATCAAAAGGCATGGAGGTATTACGCTCCTGCGACCCGTCGGTAATCATTTCACATTCGACACGAAGTAGTACCCAGATTGGACCTCTTTGTGTCATTCTATTTTACTTTGATATTAACTCTTGGTGTGCTGGTGCTGTTTCACTGTTGACTCTGCCATATGTATGCGACACCTATACTAAGAATTTCTAAAAATTTCTGTGAACATATTTCGAATCCCGTGCAAATAATAGCTGTTATTCATGACAATGTCTGACAGTATTAAATGATCACATGTGCAAATCTGTGTCAAGATTCAGGTCCTAACTATAGAGTCATTCCGCTGCACAATCCCCGCAGCCGTAGTCATTTCTTAAAAAAAAACTCTCATTTATTTTATCAATTTCTTTCAATGCAATGCGTAAACACCCCAGTCCATCGTCATACAAATTACTGGATTCATAAAACATTTCATAAACAAAAAACAGACAAATGAATATAACCATTTAAGAGTACCTTATGTTACATTACAAACACAGTAAAACTCCTACCGACACATATATATAGGTAGGAGGCTTACAATGTATAAAATATATCGTATTCCTGAGTGTTATATGCACTTGTTGGTTTTATCCTCATAAAGCGTCATCTTAATAAGTGGTCACTGATTACTTAAAATAGATTTCATAAACATTTTCTAAAGCAGGAGCATTTTATCAGCAATTATAGTTAAATATTCATCAGTATCTCTCAGTACCGGACCAACGTTTTTTTATTGATGATTTTGCTTGTTTCAGCTTACCGTATTTTATAAAGTTATTCCTACGAATCTGAATTTGTTACTGCACCTGTATCTTGGCCATCCATATTCTGTCTTTCGGTGTTATTCAGTTTATCTCCTTTAAACACCAAAAATTTAGAGTCACTCCCATTAAATTTCAAAATTTCATTCCTTACAATATATTATAAAATCTACGCGGATTTCCTTATATAGGCCATTGCTGGTAAACAATGTCTCTGGTAGGTCGCCTATTGTTTATTTTTATTCTACGTTAGACTTGTTACGTTAGAGTGGATAGATTACTGAATACGCGAACCACAAATTTAATTAAAATACCGAGGATTCTACTCGAGTGTCGTATTTCATAGGAAGCTATCACCACCATTTCTGAGTTCTCTGCCTAGCGTAACTTGAAAATAGGGAAGTATATTCGTTCTTTTCAAGAGCAAAATGAACATATGAAAGTAAGAATATGGTTTCCGTTCTCAAGGAAAATGAACTTAAAATCAATTTATCTCTTTCAAAATCCTGAAGGTACTGTTTATGTCGAACGATACCCTGTAAATTCCAGAAAATTTTGAATATCGGTCTTTCAAAAGTTCTCGGACAGAATAAATAAAACGCAATGCATAACAGATAAATTTCATTTAAAATGATTTCGTCCAACATAGCCCCATCTTGTATTAATACAGCGATTCCAATTCGCAATCAGAGCTGCCTTCACGTAGTCACCACAAACGTCTCTTACTTGCTCTCAAGAGTCATCTTGGCGGCCACAAATTTCAAAGTGATGACGGCGCGACGATACCCGTGGCACGGTCGCTGCAGTAGCACGACAAGCACTTCCATCAAACGGGTAATCGAAAATCTAGTTCCGCGATATAAATGACTCAGTCGTGTTGGGATAGTCATAACACTGCAAGTGAACTGATGCGAGTTAGAAGAAAGTATATAAATTTAAAAATTATTTTTGGCCATTCTCTTGTATATTTTATACAGTGAACACCCTACTACTCTTATAAAAGTTAAATCAGTCCCATTACAAGCCCGAGGTGCCAAGAGGTTTCAAGGATATTAAGGTTCCCAGATTTCGTGACAACGGCCCAGGATGGTGGTAAGGTTGTCAGCCTTACGCACCGGCCGTTTTTTATCCCCAGGAAATAATCCTGGAACTCATTTTTGTTAGAGGCTGAGTCGACCCCAGGGCCATAGTGCTGTCGGAAGGATTATGTCAACGAAAATTTCCAATGACACCATCTGGAATCGAACCAGCGCCCTTTAGATTTGTGGCACTGTGCTACTGTGGTCCCCATACTACTCTTACACGAAGTTATACTCTATTTCAAAAGACGGTCACCTTACAAAATGAACATCCTGGCACTGTCTTGTGAATCCCGTTGTGTATTCTCCTGTGCACAACTTGCACAACTTGGGCAACTTTTATAATTAATGCAGAAATTTCAGCAGGCTGTTTTGCTCACCTCCCTCTGTCTCTCGGGTCCTCAATTCTGTTTTCCATCCACATTGTATTCATCGAGGCAACTAAATGCAAACTGACACAGGGTACGGTCAAGTTTTATACTTTAAAATTAGTTAGGTGTTAGCAAAGTTGCAACTCGATTCGACCAGCACAGCTTGTATAACTATGTTCGAGCAACGAACAACTATCAACCACTTGCACGATTTAACACGTGGCTTCGGTTTTTGTTAAAACAATCCATTACATTTTCCGTCAAACACAACCAAATTTTATTCAAATATGGCCACTTGTTTCAGTGTAATTAGACCATCCTCAGGACAACATGACAAAAGCTTTTAAAATAAGGTATAATGTAGTGAGATTGTATTCGTTATATGGGATCCTATACGACTTTTTTTTTTAAAGAGATTTATTGCACAGAGTGTATAAACAGTGTGTTCAAGGACAAATAAAAAAATTGTTCCTGTGACCAATTTGAAAAAATATTTAAACTATGCTACAAGTGGAACTGAATAAAATGTATATAAATATATGCATAAATAACGGCAGTGAAAAATTAAAAAAACCTGCTAATTCCGGTAAGCTAATTAAAGCAGTATATGTTTCGTACATTTGTGTTTATATCTCCCACACGACTTACCACGGTTGTTACAATGAAGAATTTGTGTAACTTTTATAACATAGAATTTATATAAAAATATATAAAGACGCCGAGATGGTGATTTCCTGGCCGGCGATTGTGCCTAGGATGTGTCTAAATGATTTTAAAATGACAAATATAGGTAGGAAAGATTAACTTACGAATATAAAGAATCTTAGACACAATTTGGACACAATCACCGACCAGGACGTCATGGAATCGACGTTTTTATATAGTCTTTTATACATTCATTATTATAAGATTTGTAAAAATTCTGCATTATAACAACCAAGATAAGTAGAATGGGATCCCTTATAACAAGCACAATGGCACTGTATCACACCTTATTTTAAAATTTTTTGTTATATTGTCCTGGTGATGGGCTTTTTAGACTGCAACATGTAGTCAAAAAGAAAATTTACCCTAAAACAGGCCACGAAGTTCCAGAGGGAGAGTAGAGGTATAGCTCGACTATTTCTTAACCTCGGCTCTAGATGGGAGTGGGAGGTCAATGTCACGTAACGATCGCTTTACTCCCGGGAAAGAGTACCCATCGTAACATGTAGTCATACTTGAATAAAATTTGTATGTATTTGACGGTACTACAATGGATTGCCTTTAAGTTCATAACACGGTGGGATGTTCTCTTTAAAATTCGGTTTGTATTTGGATTTAAATTTGAACATGCTCTGAAACAAGACAACCTACAATTGTATCCGTCTAACACAACCCATATTTTAGTTTACACAACCCGGCTACAGACACATCTATCGGCTGTCAATAAGCCATCGTCGGGCTGTGTATAAGAAATTATAAAATAAAGCTCCAAACTACAATTAATATTTATTAAACGTTGTGGTATCATTTTTTTTACAAATACTCGTAATATCAAATATAAGAGAATGAATAAAAAACTATAAAAACAAGACATTCATATTTGGTATAAGTACAAAAATGACAGCGTGGGATTCTAGCTGCACATCGTATAAAACAAATGATCTTCAGTTTTTAAATAATCTAGCTGGAATGCAGTTTTCGGGTACTGATATATCTGGCAGATGTGGCGTATATGGTCAGGGAATCCTTAGATGTAAATGTCGAACTCTTAATTAAGAATCTGCAACAAAGGAAGTCGTAGGATTATAATTAAATTTAGAAAAAAATTAGTGTAAAAAAATTAAATTAAATTAACAAGGCAACAAACATTACGTGAAAATTCCCATTATGTTGAATCCAAACATGGAATCAAGTGTCACTTGTAAATAAGATTTAATTATATAAAGCAATAATACTTTAAGAAAAAAACTGTTAAATTCGTGACACATTTTTCGTTGAATTCCGACATAAAAGATTCCACTTGTTGTTCAAGTCTCACTGTTCACTGTAATCATCTAGTTGGTTTTGGTGAGAGGGAGGGTGGAATATTCAGACCTTCATTGTTGATTGTACTTTTGAAGATTTTATTTGGTGTTACAATATGTTTGTCAATCAACTGATTATCACAGATATATTTGGTTGTAAATATGAAAATTTCTCTGTTATTTCACAAAAAGACTCTTTTTATTTAAATGTATACCTTGCCTAATGTTTTAGATTTTCCCATAAGAGTGGCAGATGCATATAGAAAGAAACAATAAAATAAGTAGTGACAAAAGAAAAACGAAGCACTCGACTATAATTTCCTCTTGATCCATTATGTTACCAAAAATTTCACAAGGACTGCATTCGTCCTGGAGTTTAACCTGTGAGCTACAGTTGAAAAAGCTGATGGCTAAATTCCGAAGCTGTTGTTACTTTAATTTCCAGAAATAGTAATAAATAATAAGAATACAAAGGCCAAATTTTAGGTTACAATAGCAAAAGTAAATATATAAGAAAAATAAAGTAACTCGCATCTTTTGGTTTTATATAAAAACGACAAAGTGTATCCATTAATATGATGAGCAAAATGATGTCCTTATTGGAGGAATGTGCAGTGTAAGTTTGCACACGAGCCTACTAAAATGTTTTCCCTACTTGGAATTACAATCATTATCTATTTTGAAAACCTCTTAAAAATATTTTCCACTTTCGTCCATAGAAGTAAAGCACTGAAGCTTGCTCAAGCTTCCCGTATAAAAAAAGAAAGAAGACGTCGCTGCACTGCCGTCTGTTTAGACCAGTTTAATTAAATTGTGAATTTTTGGCCAGATATAAGGTCTCGCTACACAAGGTAGTATTTTATTAAAACCCGTGTTGCATTTAACTAGGTTAGATGTGAGGTAGGAAGAGCAAACCAAGAAAGGCCACAGTGCAGTGTGAAAGTTCAATTCCGCGGAACAGGCTAACTTTTTTTTTTCGATTTTCGGTAAATTGTGTAGCAGACCGCTCAGGCGAAAGCTGCTAGTCTAGAAAAAAAAAACTTCGGTTAGAAACACCAGCACTGAAGAGATAGAGAAAGGCTGAGGAAGAAAAGTAAATAAATGTGGCACTATTCACAGCAACGAGAAGGATTTTATGCATCGTTAGAGACGAAACGTCGAACAGCACTTAGTACACGTATGAAGACGAGCTGTGCAGATATATTTACATTTACCACCGGCGATCATCAGAGATATAGACAGTCTAACAGAGTAAAATGTATGATAGAAATATTGATAAAAGTGTGACGATACTTCCTAGTTACAGCTTATGATATGCTGGTTACTGGCTACTGTTGAAGACTTGGTCACTGCATAAGATAGCTGGCTACAAAACAAGAACAGACCGACATATTAGTCTTAGATTTTAAAGATTTTTATAATACGCGGCAAGAGTTTTATGCTCAGCATATGTTTATAAAAAATCTAAACCTCTTTAAAATTTCGTTGTTCTTCATTTCTCGGGAGGGTCTCGGATCAGATATCTTTTCGTGTTCCGCCTGCAGACTTTTATAGCTGCTTTTTACATTTGTATAGGATATTCGTGATTTTTTCCCCCATTTACGTTGGGCTGTGGTGCAATATATGTTTTATACACTCGTCGTACTTCATCCTTTAATTGTGATCAATTCTGCCCTGTCCGGTAACTTCTCATTTCCCTTAAAAATATTTAATTTTTTTATATTTTTTGCGTTTCATTGTTTGTTCAGGAAATTCACCCACAAATATATTTCAGTTCCCGTTCATACAAAGTGCCTAAAGCCGCATTTGTTATATACAAAATTGTTCTACATATCCTTTGAAAATGGTTATTTAATGTTTTCTTTTAATTTTCCATACATGAACATGAAACACGATGTTTTATTAATGAATTCAGTGTTATTACTGTATGAAATCCCCCCCCCATGGCGCAACAACCCCTAGTAGGTCAGGTCCTCCTCATTATCGATTCTTCACGATCACACTCAGACACACCACACTCGGCAAGACCCCCCTGACCGTGTTCAGACTGTACGATATACAAGGTGGAATTCATTCAGCTCTTGGCTTATGGATGTCGTAAGGGCTTCACGTCTTAACAAAGCAGATTGGAGCATGAAACTCTATATCGACTCCATTATAACGTTAATATATATATATATTTCTATAGAATTTATTTTTTAAAACAAATTTTGATTAGATGTTGCAGTATTCTGAAGAAGTAGTCACAACAGCATATTAGGTATAAGGAATGCAATTACATACATAAAGGGAGAATTATATTTGAATCTATCTCAGGAGTAATTTCATCTTCAGACTAATGGCTACTATGGATCTCAGTGATGGGCTTCAGTTTTGAATACTTTATAAGAAAATGCGAGTCGAAACAAAGTAACGATAGTTGTTTTGTAAAAATGGGAGTAATATTTGTATCCAACACTAGGAGATTCAAAACCACCATGTTTTTGTTGGAAGTATTAACATAGATTCACAATTTGCAGTGTATTGTTCCCACAGGAGTCAAATGTAATTTTGCTTGGTGTACAGAGAAGAGATATATTTTTGATTTACGGCACTTCGCGGTGTAATTTACAGAATAGCTAAAAACGGACACCAAGATAATTAAGCTAATGGAACACACCGAACAGATGTTACGTCAAGTCATTAATTCTTGGCATGATAGGCCCTATATCTTCTAAGATTAATTTTTCTTCTGTGCTGAAAGGGCATCTTGGATTCAATACATAAATCACTTTTATAATTAACGCTTGAGATAGTTCTAACCATGCTGTTCAATTTATACCCCCTCCTCTGTCCAGCCGTCATATATTATTTATTCCTCTTTACTACATACGAAATTCAAGTTAAATTTGACCAAAAAAATCAGTCCCATTACAGGCCCGAGGTGCCCAGAGGGTTCCAGGAAGTTAAGGTTCCCAGATTACGTGACATTGGCCCAGGATGGTGGTAAAGTTGTCAGCCTTAAGCACCGGGCGCTTTTACTCCCAGGAAATATTCCTGGGACTCATTTCTGTTAGAGGCTGAGTGGACCCCTGGGTCATAGTGCGATCGGAAGGATTTTATGTCAATGAAAAATTCCAATGTCACCATCTGGAATCGAACCAGCGACCTTCCGATTTGTAGTACAGCACCTTAACCACTGCGCTAACGTAATGAAAGCAACTAATAATACACACAATGCACTTTAAATTGGTTCTCCGAGCAGAGAAAAATACGGGATCCTTCTATTAACGTGATTTAGCCGAGATTTCCGTCACTTTATCTGCGCTGGAACCATAGACGCTCGTCCACTTTTGTGTTATGTCTCACATGCAACAGTTCAGTGTGCAGTAGCAATGTTATTTCCTGAGAAATGAATGCTTAGGGACAATAATTTTGCAAGGTACATAATTTGTCATGGCAGAAATGTCGCCTAAAGTGGAAGCTGGAGGGGGTGGAAGATATTTGGTGGCATCCAAGCAAGATTTTATACGAAAATTTGAAGTTATGTACCTTTGCAGCGATTAGATTTGCTGAAATGACGACACACATAGGAGGGGTAAAATATTATTTTTGGCATGTAAGTACTGGTTCACGGTTAGGCAGTTGGGTTATGATAAACCTATACGGTATTATTATGCTTGGCAGGTAGAGAATATGAATTTTAAAGTCGGGCGAAATATTTAAGAAAAGTAGCAGACATGTTCGGTTTGGACATAACCCTCGAAAGAGAAACGCAAAGGCGGAATAAGAAATTCCCGAACACGAACTTGTTTACTGTATAAGAACAAATAACATAAGATATTAGTGGGCTACATTAAATTTTCAGAAAAGAGAAAATTATAAACGTTTTTGTATATGGCTAGGCGTAAGTGGGAAAATCGAATGAGAAAAAGAACACTAGGAGTAGGATTGAAGTGCTCTAGTAAATATTGGTAAGGCGAGTAATTAGAATAAATATTTATGGGTAATGAGTGTTATTAAATAAGTACACAGGACTGCGCTTTGCGAGAGCTTGGTGTTGGCAGGCGCAACCTTCTGCACTTCGTACTCAAACAGAACAACAACAACAACAACAACAACAACAACAACAACAACAACATAACAACAAAAACAAAACAAAACAAAAACAAAAACAAAAACTACTACTACTACTACTACTACTACTACTACTAATTCTATAATACAAAGCAATTCATTTACGAATTTTCTCCGTGCTCGCTAAACAAAACGAGGAGGACCATATACCGGATATTTTAAGGAAAATTTGCCATATTCGGAGAACTTTTGTTGGGTTAATCCATATAGATAGTACCCAACATTACTCTATCCAAAGTTGAAATATCAGGGAGATAATGACAAGAAAAGATTGAGAGCGGCTTTATATATTTCCTGATTACGAAATACGTATTAGAACAAGGAGGAATTTGTAAGTCTCTAATGTTAAAATTTGTACTTAATATGTGAATAACACAAAAATATCAATTATTTCCCTCCATGGCGCAACAGCCCCTTGTAGGCTAGGGCCTCTTCATTATCGAGGCTTGACTATCACACACAAGACACACAGCACTCAGTAGGACTAACCTGGACAAGCGATCAGTCCGACGCAGAAATTCTACCTGACAAAATACAACGCTCACAACAGACAGACATCCATCCATGCCGCGGCGGGATTCGAAACAGCAATCCCAGCAAGCGTGCGACTGCAGACCAACGCCTTAGACCGCCCAGCCATTGGGATCGGCAAAAACATTAATTAAGCAACACTTGGACTAGATTCGTACAAGGGGTTCGAAGCAGCAGTCCCGCCGTCGCATGGCTTATCTTAACAGTCGGATCAAGGACGTACCTGCGCATTGTACGGATAACACATCACGCTAAGCATGCACTGTAGATGGAACTAAAAGCACACCACATTTTCAAGTGTAAATTTCTACTTGACAGTTCAACTTTTGGTTTAGCTATTGGTTATATCGATGTAATTTAACCTAAGTAACGTTTTCTCGCACTATGACAGATTCTCCCTGAAACACCCTATATTTAAGGGAACTCCCTCGCTTCACGTTATGAGCAGAATAATGTCATTATAATTATTGCGTGTATTTGAGAGTTAGGCCGATCCCAGTGGCCGGGCGATTTAAGGCGTGGGTCTGCGGCCGCTTGCTTTCTGGGATTGTGGGTTCGAATCCCACCGGATCATGGATATCTGTCGTGAGTGTCGTATGTTGCCGGCTAGAGGTTTCTGGTCAGGCTCATCACTCTTCCAGAGAAGTCCTACCGAGAGTGGCGTGTCTGAGTGTGATCATGGATCCTCGATAATGAAGAGGCTTTGGTCCTGGGGCTACTGGGTCATGGTAAAAAAAATTAAGAATTAGCCTTATATACACCAAATTTCTTATAGCTTTTTACTCTAGATCCTGGTCCTAAGAGAACGTCCGGTCAGAAAATTCATAAGCACATGCGACGGACTGCCAATGCCTACGGAGGCACCGATATTTAAAATTCAGAAAGGTTGCTGTAGGCCCTACCTTACTTCAAAATGACCACTGTCGGTGTGCATGCATAAACAACATTTAATCAGTGGAAGATCAGGATAATTCAAAGGGTTTTCAGCATCGAAATTCTACGAAGTGTTCCTTTGTACAGCACAGAGTGCAGACAGAGAAATATCGCTAGCGAACTGTAAGTACCTACATAATGCCTGGCACTGCGACAACATGATGTAAATCGGTGAAAAGTTCCACGTGCTTTGTGTAATAAGTAATAAACTGAATATATATTACATTATTGTGCATACTGTTATGTACTACTTGCTTTGCATTTTGTACAGTACTTCCGTCATGTAACCTCGTTAAGTCGTCCAATGGAACACGTCCCTACCTGTGAAACTCGTTCTTCTGGGATATGACCCTGCATCGCTGGGTGCTTAGGACATTGGAACCCTTGAAGATGAAGGCAATACTTTAATTCGAAACGTCAGGAACGGATTACCCAGTGACCCAAAGTCATATCTAAAAAAAACGCATCCCTCAACAGAACCGCTGTGAAAAAAATTAAAACCAGCAAATCCATGCCTGCTTGAGAATGTGCATCGAAACCGCAACAGGAAATGTTTGCGAGTTTCTGAGCCATGTTTATAGACCGTCCTGAATGGCAATGGCCGCAGGAGTAGAACCCTGCGGTACTGACATAAAGTTATCTGGCACTCTGCTCACCCGCCCCACACACGAATATATATATATATAGTGTAAACAAATACATATGTATGAACGGCTGGATGGACAGATGGATCGATGGTTAGACAAATATATACATGGGTGGATGGATAGGGAGATGTATAGACAATAGTTATATAGGTAGATAGATAGGTAGGTGGGTTGGTTGAGTCACTAGAGACAGATATTTGTGCCCCGGGCGGAGTTCGAACCCGTAATAGCAGCAAGCGAGCGGCCACAAACCAATGCCTTCGCCCCGTGGCTACCGAGACCGGCTATTGTGAATATTTGAGGGAGACCAATAAGACAGTCGCGGCGCAGTGACGTGGTACACAGCTAGCTTCCTTTTTACGTGCCTCCTTTATGGCGCTGCATGCCTAAATGAAACTGAGGCTGTTTTATTGCGGAGACTAATACAATGCTGAGAAGGTTAGCGGGAATATATTCGTGGGTTAGACACCACTAGCACAGTATGGAGAAGAAACCAACTAGATGTCACTTTGTGTTATCCTTTATTTCTCCTATTACAAGTTGCTCAACATGTTTCGGGCAACCGTGTGCCCATCATCAGGAGATGACGACTGCGTAGTGTTATCGCCACATGTTGGTATTGTGCTGTGGCTGCAAGAAGGCTGTCAGACCCTGTTAGCAGGCAGTGTGTCCATTGAGGAGTTCGTAGCTACTTCCATCTACAGCTGAGGTTAAAGAAAGTCTAAACTTATACCTCTACATCCCTCTGTGCCTTCATAGCCTGTTATAGGTCTAACTTTATCTCTTTATCTTTATCTTCGAATTTCAACACATTCTGTAGGTATCGTCGTAATGATGTACAAATCCAATTAGGTGTAACTGAAAGTCTACTGTAGTACAAACACCACAATCTTTCTCCCTGTCATTTCGTTAAACAGTACCGTGTAAATATTTCAAATAAAAGTTATGCACAATATTCAGACCCATATTCTCCACCACATGCGAAATTTCTTATTTTGAGCTGTCATGTAAGAAAAAGATAAGGTTTAATTTGGGTTTACTGTAAAGACACGTTACATTATAATGATGAGAACCAAAATTAGACCGTGACATTACATTTAGCCACACAATCAGTAACAACTTTAATCTTAGTAATTAACAAACTTGATGCACAAATTATCGTTTTATAATAAACTTATTATAAAACAAGAATTTGTGGATTAAGTTGTTTAATTATTAAGATTATACTGAGATGCGCGGTCAGCAAAACATCAAAATCAGTAACAGATTTCATCAAAAATTCTTGCAGCGTTTTCGATGAAGAGGTAATGGACAGACAAGCCCTACGCTATATATTTATATTGTGATATTTATAAAAATAAAATAATGGCATTTCTCATGTATGTTTATGCAATCTGTTGAAGGGGACATATAGGCTTAATAAAATTAAGAATTTAATATTTAATTTATAAAACATCAATGACTTTCCAAGTTGCTGCAGGACCAGTGTAAGGTTAACGGTACGTGATTACAGTAATGTATGACGCAAGACTCAGTTTCATATATTTGTTATTTTACAAAAATTTAGAAGTACTTGCACCCTCCATATATACTGACGGACAATGCACAATTTTATTAAAATAGGTAGGAAAATTTAAAAAAAATGACAAACTCATGATCATGGAGGGAACAAAGTATACAAAGCAAAAGAATACGCGAAAATACAGATATATTTCTACCTTTTTCACCTAAAAAAGAAAGCAGTGAAGTAGGGTGTTCAGCTTCAAAACTAACTGTCCTCTTTTATCTTCCCCATTCTCTTCTGTTCGTTGCTCACCGCACAGTCACAGTCTCTGCAAACCAGGTAATTTTTTACCGCAATAAAGGGAGCAAGATGCGACCTGGTTCGGTTCGTCTAACACGGGATTATCCTTGATACCAAAGAGCTGTATTTCTGGCCGGCTTTTTATATTCCTACTTCGTACTCTGCTTTGAAATGTGTCATTAGCAATCAGGATTGAATTTGGATATAGTCCATCTTGGTACTTTAATTGTGCTTTCTGTCGGGAATTAGTAGTATTGAACTAAATGTGGCCATAATGAAACATGACAGGCAATGTACATATACCGTAATATTAAGGCGCGTTCGTACAACCACTGTTGCCGAGGGAAAGCAATGTGTTACATATTCTGAGAGTGCGTTTGTAGCTTTAGGTGTCCAGCATGCAATAAGCATGAGCCTTACTGTCATCTGTGGCCTGTTCGGCTGTACAATATTTTTCCACATTGTCTCATAAACATCACGAATTTCGAAAAAAATAGTTACTGAACACAAAATGTGTGTTTAGAATTTCTCTACAAATTTGTGTGAAACATTTCTCATTTTAAGTAGAACTGAGCGAGATATGATCACAAATGTCCATTGGTCTTCAGGTACAGACCCAATTATTCTTGTCAGAATGAAATGAAATTTCAAATTTTCGACAGATTTTTGGAAAATAATCAAATATCAATTTTCATGAAAATCCGTCTAGTTGGAACCAAGACGTTCCAAAAATGGACGGACAGATATGAGAAATCTAATGGTCGCTTTTTAAAATTTTGCAACAACTTCTAAAAACGTAAAATCATCTAACATAAATTTGTTTTAGCTTGTCAACACATCTGTGGAATTTGAAGAGATAGAGACAGATGCTTAAGCAACGGTCCGGTAATTGACTAAACTTCAAGACGCTGATGACCGGGTAATTTGATTAACACAATTAAAATTCTGCGTATTTCAATTTAAAGTGATTTCATGCATACCAGAAGTCTAAAACGTTTTTGAGCCCTTAATTAAACGCACGTGCTTGATATTAATTTTTTTTTCGTTTTTACTGACTGTAGAGGCGAGTATTTGGTTGTAATTAATAATTACACTCACTAATTAATTACACTAATGGAGCCATAAACAGCAGGATCTCTCATATTTGGTATTCTATTCACACAATGTTATTTAATACATTATATCTTTTTTTCCTTCGTTCAGCTGCATCCTTTCTTAACTTTCAGACTTTCGATTCTTCTTTGATCTACGTCACATTTTACTGCCACGCAGAATCCAATGTCATTAAGACCGTTCTGGGTTGTTTTCTGAACGGACACATTTAGGGTTGAACTACATGGATTTAAAATGGGTTTACTCTTATACTGTAAATTTCGAATGAAAGAAATGATTGAATATAAAGTGAAAAATAGAGTAACATGATTCCAGGTGTAGTTTCGTCACCGTCATAAACATATCTGTTGCAGTGTACTTGTCGCCAGCGAACTGCATCACGTCATTATAACGACTAAGGTACTAACTTTCCTGGAAAAGAATCGTTAGACGACTGAGCAGAAACGTAGAATGTTATGATTTCGTAGAAAGGAAAGTAAAGCCTTCAGGTAAGTACAGGGCAGTTAGATCTACAGGACATATTTCCCTTGCTTTAGTATGTACCAGCAATGCTACTGTTATATACATTATTTGTTCAGAAGCATCATTCTTACCGGGCACTTTGACCGTCTGTTATACAATGAAAGCATAACGTTTCGGAATACGGTTCTGCTTCTGTCTTCTGGTGTATATCTATCTGGTGGATCGCTTAGGAAGAGGCACCCTCAATCGCAAGGTACACGGCTTTAAGTGCTAATAGAGGACTGACAAAGTCCAAAGAAACAATATTGTTTCAGAATACGAAAAGCCATCATCGACGCACCATGTGACTGAATACACTGAGATACGCGCTTCAAAATTTACATTCACCTATGAGATTGTGACAGAGGGCGTTAATCACCGGTAAGAGGTTTCCCGTTGAAAATTCAGCGCTCCCCATCTACAATTGAGGAATACACAACGAACTGGACATCCAAGGAAATATTTAAATGATTGCTTCGGCTGGATTAACCCACTGATGTTTTTCGGCAAACTTGTTTCAAGACCGGATTAAAACCGAAGTAATCTAATTTACTTGGGACAATATTACATAAGACACATAGAGGGTGTCCCAGGAGGAATGTGCCAGACTTCGGAAGGGTGTTCCTTATGTTAAAGTATACCGATATAACCCAAAACACCTATGTCCAAAGTTGAACGGTTACGGAGATAATGGCCAGAGAAGT
>Ga0131853_10003965_pt1 | contig 26544 bp, 30 predicted proteins | sample TergutLab28metaG_FD_92764 | JGI IMG/M metagenome (GOLD analysis project Ga0131853, IMG submission 92764) | Labiotermes labralis P1 segment gut microbial communities from Petit-Saut dam, French Guiana - Lab288 P1 (version 2) (version 2) | ecosystem: Host-associated > Arthropoda: Insects >... | reverse complement strand
GCGGTGTTTGCCTAAATACCATAAAAATGCCGCTGCTTACAATGGTAACTAACGCAAGGGCAACCAGAAGTTCAATAATAGTAAACCCACGGTTCTGTTTCATGGTGCCGGGTAATATCGCCTAAGCAGCCGCCCTTCAATCCTTCGCTTAATATGGACAAAAGCAAGATCCTTATTGGATAAAGGCTTTACCAAAACGGTAGTAACACGCGCATTCTTGCCAGCCCACACGTCAGAAAGCAATTGGTCGCCAATGATTGCTGTATGCTCAGGTTTTGTACCCATCTGCTTCATTGCTTTCCTTACCCCGCGGGCCAATGGTTTTATTGCGTTTGCAAAACCATCAATGCCTAGTGGTTTATCAAAACACTTTAGCCGCCTGTTGGTATTGTTTGTAAGTAAACAAATTTGAAACCCCATACGCTGCAACTTCGCCATAAGTGCCGTTATTTTGGCAGAGGGCTGATGTTCTTCATATGGTGCTATGGTGTTGTCTATATCAAAAACAAGGCCACGGATTTTGTTTGCCCACAACTCTTCATATGGTATTTGAAAAACTGTATCCAGATAATAATCAGGCTTAAGCATTACCACTGATTCCTCCATCTAGCGCGATTAGTAATGTCAATGCGCATTGACTCTACCATTGTAAGCGCAAATTCGTCAAGAATTATTATCATGCCGTAGACCGGTGGGCTTGGAAAAACAGCCCCATAAAAAAGAAGAGTATCAATAGTATGCGCATCCAGCACAATTTCTCTATGTCCGGTACTGCGCCAATTAAAGGATGCTTCCACAACAGTTGGGAAGCTGGATATATCGTCTATGTAGTTTCTTATATTTGTCCTTATTATACGCCTGCCGCCGCGATGCCTGCAATATATTAAAGTAGTGATTGCGCGGTAGGAATCAGATATTGTGTGCCCATCAACTTCTACATCAATGTTTATGTTCCATGTCATGCGATATTCTTGTGTTGTAACCCGTGACAAAACATCCCCATACAAGTTGCGTAAAACATTTTCCGCTTCATCTATAAAAATATCGCTAAAGCGGGCGTTGGATACTTCTGTAAGGAGGTATGTATTGCCAGATATATAAAACCCAAGAAAATCCGGTTCTGCCATTACACGGGCAAGTGCCCTTAGTTTGACCTCATTGCTATGCACATCAAAAGCCCGGCGGAATAAAAAAAGAGCCTGCTCGTTCCCAGACACAGCTAGGTCATACAGCCCTGCATTGTGTGTGTAAAGCGCTGTAACGCGCCTGCTTACAGTGGTTATGGTTAAAACAACTGCAACCATCATAAGCAGCAGCATTGTTATAGTAAGCACCATTATATATGCACCGCCATGGTGTTTTTTTGGGACTTTCATGGGCCTACTCCTTTTATTATGGCTATAAAGGTTTACCATTAATGAGAAAACCATGTAACGTGATTTAGTAAAGTACACCAACAGCCCGCCCAGCAACCTGTTCATCTTCGCCCCATACCACAACTACAATAACAGTGGCATATGTGGCCATGGCAGCATTTATCCCGGTAATATTTATATCCGCATGTTGTGTGGAAGAATGAAAATCCATTGAGTTTTGCCCATGTATCCTGAAGCTGAACTCAAAATTACCGTCTGCGTATGCAAGTGCGCGTTGCCCGGGGTTTGCGCCATCCTCTAAAGCTTCGCGCACAACCAGCATTGTACGCTGGGCTTGCATATGGCTATCATATGCCCGCTGGGCAAAAAGCATATTGCGCCCAGCTTGTGATAGGGTGGGGATAATAGCAAGCATAGCAATTGCAAATAATGCCATTGCTATTAGAATTTCTACATATGAGAAACCACGGGAATTTTTACATGCCATATCTCATCACCATGTTTAGTATAGCACAGAATGTATCCTTTGTGTGGGAAAAGTGTAAAATATAGGTGTTTTGATGCTTTGGGCCCTACATTTTCCCGCTTCTATATCGGGTAGTATGTTTTATGTGAATATGTGCTAAAATGGCGTATATGCTGTGGTCTTGGAGAACAGCAGATTATAGTAAGTGCAGTTAAAAACGGGGGGTATACCATGTTAAAGCAGAAATTAAACAACTGGACAAAGGTTATTGTACTTATATTTTTCACCGGAATGACTATTGTTTTTGCTGGATGTACAATGACTAATAATATTGCACAGATTGCTGAAGGTAACCCATGGGCAGAGGATGAACATTATATATATCCGCTTCTATTTAACACTCCAAATATAGTTTACGTGAATCACAGGACAATATTTTCTTTATATAGACATTTCCATGTGAATCTCACAGAAGAGCAGCTGAGCACTGCATTCCCAACGCTTGATTTTGACATAGTGCAAATATATAGAGCAGAAGCATTTTGTACCAAAGAATGTGGACTTATTGAAGTTGTTCTCCGGTTTAACAGCGGCAAAATTTCTATAGGTGTAAGGGGACAACCTAATGTAATTTTAACGGCTTATGGATTTGAAGACGACTTCATTCTCCAGCAATCATATGTACATGGCGTTCCTGTTACGGCGTATATTATCGATGAAGACAGTGATTGGGCTAGTTTCCGCACATTTTTCTCAATTGGTGATGAGAATTTTTTTATACAGTTGAATTCCCCCACTAATGGCCGAGCGCAAATGACGGAACTGGTAAATATGCTTATCATGGGCGGAACAGAAGGGCTTGCAATTCTTGAAAACCCAGTTATACCAGAAATTCTAATGGAAGCGCTTTCTCTTACAGAAGCTATGGCAGATGAGACTTTTGGCGCATTTGTGCCAAGAAATATCCCTGATGGGTTTGAGCCAAGGTGGTTTCGTAGATCAATACTTGGTCATGTAAATGAAAATATGTTGGCAATGGATTGGGAAAAATAGCCAGACATGGATTATCGGTATATAGTATATACCGATTGGATAAACAAATGGGTATATACACATAACATCGAACTTGAACCATTCCCTTTTGAAGATATTTTTTGGAGTAGTTACCGGCTTCGCATGACTGCTTCAAAAGTGACTACTTGCGAGGATGGCGAAATAATCACATGGCTTTCACCTGTGTTTATAGCTGAAAATTTTACTTTGAATGATGTGCTAGAGCAAGAAGTAATTATGGAATGGCCGTCTCAAGGAGCTGATGGTGCCGATGTTCCAGAACACTTGATTAGTTATATATTTATTAGATATCCCGTCAATGAGATAGAGTTTAGCGTATTGTTTGGCAATGTACTTGTAACTATTCGCTCAGAGGGTTTGTCACCCCACCTGGTATGGGATTTATTTGTAGAAATTACGGAAAACTTACAAACCCCATATTATAGATAAAACCCAAGAAAGGCCCCGTTGCGATATCACACATACACTAATCGCAACGGGGCCTTTCTATTTGGCTTATATCTTAGGTTTTCTCAAACTTTCCTCCGCAAGAAACTCCTTACGCTGCGGCGGTGCAAACACATCCATGGGGAAGTCTAAGTCTGCAAACATGGGATAAAGATAACGATACTCACAAATCCCTTATTTACTGGCTTTGTAAGACATGCATTTTTGGGTTCTGGCACTAGATAACGATACTCACCCTTGGAGTGGTGGGTGTTTTCCTTGATTTGCACTCATTTTTTACTGGCAAATCCCCAGAGTCCACACGCCCAATAAAGTTGTAATGCACTTCGATAAAGCGGGTATTTGTTTCAAGGTCAACTTCATGCACAATTATTTTGTCAATGAGTTCATGGACTATCTCATAAGTCAAATGCTGAATGTCCATATACCCCTTGACCACATTTACAAACCTCTGTGCATTGGACTCAACCGCCGCTTTTCTTTCTATTTCCCGCTGTAGCTCCTGGGATATAGGGATGAGTGTTTCCTTCTCTGCATCAAATCCTTCTACCAGAGAAGCGTAATGTTCGTCTGTAATGCGCCCAAGTGCCGTATCTTCGTAAGCCTTGCGGAAAACCCTCTCTATCTCGTCTAGCCGTGCCAAAACGTCAGCAAGTTTCTTTTTAGCAACTGAGTTTTTGCGGTCTACCTCTGCGTTCCCGTACTCTATTGCCCTACGGATAAAATCCGCTTCTTTTTCTGCCACATGTGACGAGACACGTTTAATGTCAGACAGTATCAGCTCATCAAGCACCGCACGGCGTATATAGTGACTTGTGCAATCAGTGTTTTGCCTTACCCGCCTACGGTTGCGGTAGCTCCGGCAATTGTAAGCGTGTTTCCTGGCTGGCAATTTTTCACCACGCATAACGTGCAATTTAAGACCGCAATCTGCGCAAAACAGAATCCCAGAGAACACATCCAGAGTATCATCCCACGCTGGTCTTTGCCTCAATGACAGGCGTTTTTGTACCTGTTCAAACACATCTTCACCTATTATCGGCTCATGTGTATCAAGGAAGATATATTGCTCATCGTCGGGATTCTTGACTTTCTTTTTTGACTTGTAGGAAATCTTGGACGTTTTGTTAGTTACCGAGTGTCCAATATATTCCTTTCGTGAAAGCATCCCGTAGAGTGTTGCATCAGACCATCTGCAAACATAATCAGGTTCGGGCCTTTTGTAGTTTACCTTCTCATTGCGCCGATAATGCAATTCTGCCGGAACAATAATTTCATTATCGGAAAGCCAGCTTTGAATGTGGGCGATTCTTGCGCCTTGCACATACATGTAGAAAATTTGTCGTACAACATGCGCCGTCTCAGGGTCATGTATAAGGCGGTGGCGGTTGCTTGGGTCAATGCGAAAACCATATGGCGGCGGGTGTCCGTTTACACGTTCTCCCCGCTTTGCTTGCGCTTGCTTTATCGCCTTGATTTTCTTGCTGGTGTCACGGGCGTAAAATTCATTGAACCAATTTTTCAGCGGGGTAAATTCATTGTCACCCTTTACCGTGTCCACATCGTCATTCACCGCAATGAAGCGCACTTGTTTTTCAGGGAATGTAACTTCTGTGAGTTCACCAATGCGCAGATAATTTCTTCCAAGGCGTGACAGGTCTTTGACTATAACCGTTGACACTCGCCCAGCCTCTACTTCACGGAGCATATTTTGAAAGCCCTTGCGCCGTTCAAAATCTACCCCGGAGTAACCATCATCAACAAAGAATCTGATGTTAGTAAATCCGTTTCTATCTGCGTAATCCTGTAAAAAAAGTTTTTGGTTCTGTATGCTCATTGAGTCGCCCGCCGATTCATCATCATTGCTTAAACGGCAGTACAACGCTGTTATTTTATAGCTTGTTCGGCTCATTTTTCCTCCTTCACAGCGAACAAGCCAAATAGAGTGTGGTGATTATACCCTATCTGGCTTGCTTGTTCATCTTTGATTTTTCAATGTTGGTGTTTGTGGCGTACTCCTGTGCGATTAAGTCTCTTGTGATTAGTTTTTCAATTTTTTCTTCTATGGTTTTACTGGTGCTTTCGCTATGTGTGGCTGAGATTATGTAAGTAATTTTTCCTATCTTGTGTTTGGTGTTGGTTGCGGTCATTAACCACCTCGATTAAATTTTGTGCTATTAGTATATGCGGTCTGGTTTTATGATGTGCTGGGTAATGGGTCGAAACATAAAATTGGAATAGTTTGATGCCATTTTGCAGTATTGACAGTGCAACAATCAGCTTGTAAGATTTTTACTGTAATAGCCAAATTACCAACCTCTTTGGCAAATGAGGGTTGTAAAAATTCGATTAACGCAATACAATTTTATTGTATAAACAGCCTTTTCGTGGCTGGTAGATGAGAAATCATTTGCCAAATGTGTTTTTCGGATGCATCTGCCACCAACGAAAGGGCTTTTTTAGTGCCTGAACGCAAAAAAAGCCCCCCTAATCTTTAGTCGGATAGGGGGCGTTGGTTTCGTGCAATAAAACCGTTACATAGGTTATTGTAACATAGCCGTTCTGGTAGCCAAGTACCACTTTCCCAACGGTTTTATTATTAAATGCCACCGCAAAACAAAGCGGGATATAAAAAAAGAGGGAAAGCCCTACTTGGTGGGTGACTATGCCAAGGTATGCCGCTGGCAGGTAAGTAAAGTCAACTCAACTAGAGGAGCAGCAACCGCAACCGATGGACGGTAGCTCCCTACTTACGGAGTATTCGTAAGTTGGAATAGCCATCTTGGTGCAAAAGTGCCGGGAGAAAACGGGTTTACACTTTGATAGCGTTATTGGGTTCTCAACCCCTTTAGGGGTTCTTAGTGCTTAAAGGTGTCCTTTGGCAGTTAGTTTCTGTTGATATAATGCGAATCTCATCAGACATTCACATTTTTATGCCCAACGGATTTACTGTCCAATCTTTTGAAAATTAACCTTCATCCAGCACAGCTTCAATTCCTAATCGCTTGCTTAGTATAGCCCCGAGGCTGGTATAATAGAGCTACCAACATAACAGCGTTGTTTTTTGAAAGAAATATTTGATGAATAGTAAAACCCTATCAAAATACATCATCGGTGACATTGAAAGAATACTAATGGCTATCCAGGCCGAATACTCATGTAGTAACCCGTTTTACTACGAGGATTGCTGTTATGAGCAAAGAACGCTACTCACCTGAACAAATCCACCTGGCCCGTCAAGCCAACTTAGCCGAGTATCTAATGAGCATTGGTATGCCACTGGTCAAAGAAGGTAGCCGCTACCGCTATAGAGACGATAGAAAACTGGTTTTCACAGGAAATGCATTTTATTGGAACGGCAGAAATGAGACAGGCAACGCCATAGATTTTTTGACAAAATACCTGGGCGAGATTGGAAAACCCAATCTTAATTTTCGTGATGCCATGTCTGAGCTTGCCGGGGCAGCCAGCTTTAGACCGCCAGACAAGCCAGAAGCCCATGAAATCCCGGCTTTCTCGCTTGAAGGTGTAACGCTCTCTGAAAAACATAATCGGGTTATTGCCTACTTGTGCAAGGCACGGAAAATTGATTATTCGATAGTCAAGCACCTCATCAACGAGCGGTTATTGTTTCAAGAAATGACTACATACCATGATAAACGCACCGGGCAGCCAAAGGAAATGTACAACGCTCTATTCCCCATCTATGACGAGCAAAAGCAAATTGTAGGGGCAGAAGTCGTGGGAACACTCACCACAAACCGCTTCAAAGGGATAAAAGAAGGCAGTGCCTACGGTTATGGCTATACCGTGGTTCGAGGCGCAACCGCTAAGTATGCGCTGTTTTTTGAGAGTGCCATAGATTTGCTGTCATTTATGGTTATTGAAAGGCTAAAGAACAAGCCGCTTGATGGTTGTATTTTTGTTTCTCTGGCAGGGCTAAAGGAAAATATTTTTGAACAAACCCTAAAAAAACTTGATGTATCAATCACCCCTGTTTTGTGTGTGGACAACGATACCGCCGGAGAAAACTTCATCAAGCAAGCACTATCAAAACACAGCAACGTCAGGGTTTTTCAGCCAGAGAGCCAATATAAAGATTGGAATGAGCAGCTTTGCGGTATGAAGGACAAACTTTAATTTTTTTCCTGCCCCGCTAAATTTTTGCTTTGTCCTTTACTATATTCCAATAACAGAACTCTTTTTAATACATGGTTTACAATCTTACTTTTGCTAACTCCCCGGTGATTGGCGGCGTTTGCAACGGCTTCTAGTACATCATTTGATAAATAAAAAGTGCTATCTCTCCCCTGCCTTTTTGAGACAGGTATATCCCCTAAACCATCATTATCCACTGTTTGCGGTTGGCTAATTTTATTTGTGGCTGGTAAGGGCGTATCAAATGGATTTATTGGTGGGTTTAACGTGTCAGTCTTGTTTTCTGCGTGGCTTGTTGGCCTTTTTTGTCTTCTTTGCTCTCTACCAGTTGTGTTGAAATCTTCATTGTTCGCCATAAATATCTTTCAGTGGCTAAGTAATAACTACATGACATTGTACCATGTATTTTACAACATATTGCACAGTATGATTTATAACCCTTCATGCCATGAGCTTTACCACAGAGCATACATCACAAGTTATGTTGTATGGTACATTATACCGCTTCGCATGGCATAGTCAGACTAGCCCAGCATATATTGTTTACTAGATATTTATATGGAACGAGGGTGTTTACGGATGCAAAACTACAAATTAACAAAATCCTCCAAAACCGAAAAAGAAGTCAAGTCGTATCACTGTACAGAGATGCTTTTCCCCAGTTGTGACGGTTTTTTGACTGTAACCAACAAGCGGATTATTTTTCATGGGTTAGCAAATACAGCAAATTTGCTTGATGTCGTTATAACAGGAACAAGGAATTTTTTTCGGTCAAGCACTGAAAGAAAATGCAGGGCCATTTTGGGGGATGACATTCAAAACCGAGTATCTATCGAGATTGATATAAACACCGTATCTGGTGTTTCATCTTACTATGGCATAAAAACCAACCTAATCATGTTAGTTTTCGGCATTTTGGCGTTGATTCTTCCGCTCCCTGTTTATAGGCAATTTAGAGCCTTTCAATCCATGTGGCGTGGTTTTGGGATGGAGTACAATTTTGGGATTGAAGCACTTGCCATTTTCTTTGTAATTATTTTTATCACCATTGGTCTTGCATTAATTGGCTATTGTCGTAGACCGATATTCCATCTTCAAATTTTTTCATCACAAGCTACAGGCGCACCAATAACAATAGGGGAGGGCATCGGCAATTTGGGCGGTGCTAAAGTGATGTGTGCTCTAGTCGGCAGACCAAGTAAGGACACTAATCTAATGATGACTGAATTGGGCGCATTGGTTAGCGATATTAAGGAAATGGGCGACCATGCAATTGATTTATGGGTGTAGAAATAATAATAAAATGACAGCAACCAACCAAAAGCAAAGCCACAAAATCGCTAAAACGGGGTGTTAAATTGAAAATCGAAAGCAAGGTATATGAGGGCTTAGAACTGCGGAAAACACCGCCATCTACGAGCATTGGCGGGTCAAAATACAAGTTTACTGGCAATGACAATACGATAGGATTTGACGATGGGGTTTTGAGTAAGCATGTTGCTTTCCTGGGCAGCATCGGCATGGGCAAGACAACCGCCATTATGCAACTCATCAGCCAAATCAAGAAGCAGATGGGCAAAGATGATGTTATGATTGTCTTTGATTCCAAGGGTGAGTTTCGGACTTCAAATCTCGAAAAATCAGCATGATCGATTGGGATAATAAAGATAATGCCCAGCGGTGGCACTCTGCTTGGGCTACTGTCTGCAATCGTGAGTTTGAACGAATTGGAAGTGACCGCCGGGTAACACATCTTAGCTACGCCGACCAGGGGCTTTTTATCGAACCGACAAAACATCTAGGCTGGGAAGCTCACCAGGCAAAAAAGCGGGGTGGGCGCACTGATATAGGCGATAAAAACCAGGAAATCATACGCCGCAACACTCAATTAACAGACATCCAGCGAGAAATTAGGGATTTGGAGCAGTTGGAACAGCAAGAAATTGAGAGACTGGAAAAGTTGCACATTTTAGAGCAGAATGTACAGATGGAGAAAAATAAGCCAAAGCCAGAGCCGAAGGTGCTTTATACCGCACCCACTCCAACGCCAGTTTTGCCAAAGAAGGAACAACAACCAGAGCAACCCATTAGGAAGCCAGAACCAAAGCCTGTGCAACCTATCCAATCCCAACATAAACCACAGCAACCACCCGTCACACCAACCCCGGCGAAGGTTGTACAGCCCATCCAATCCCAACCTCGACAAGAACAACCACCTATCCCGCCAACCCCGGCGAAGGTAGTACAGCCTACCCAATCCCAACCCAGACAAAAACAGCCACCCATCACACCAACCCCAGCGAAAGAAGCACAGCCTGTCAAATCCCAACCCGTGGCACATCAACCACCTACCAAGCAACCCCAGGCAGACCATACCCCTGCAAAGCCAGTGAAAACCCAGCCACCCCTTACCCTAACAAGCATCCGTAATGAATACATCGAGCTAGAGCTTGAAATCAAAAAACAGAGACATCATGCAAGCGAGTTAAGAGACACCTTACGGCGGCTTGATGCTCAATACGAAGATTTAAGAGAATCAATCCAGCTAATCCGTGATTATGACGAGCAAATCCGGCAATTACAGCAGCAACGCCAGGGTTTAGTCTCGACCGCCCGGAAACAGCTTGATAGCAATATCGAAAAATTGACCCATTCCAGGGAACAAGCCCAGGGCTACCTACGCCGGGAGCATGGGATAGCTGACCAAAGCAAGCTACAGGATAAATTTAATGAAATAAGCCAAGACAGAGCAGGAGCCCAACGGCAACAGGCGCAATTGCGAGATGTTAAATCACTAATCGAACGCCAGCGGGAGTTAGATGAACATTATAAACGGGAACATTCTAAAGCCGAACCCTCCCAGGGCGACAAACAGAACCACACCCGAAAACTAAGCCTGACTGACCGGGTAACAATTGCAGAGGCAGAAAACCGCTTGAAAAAATTAGCCGAGCCTGACCGCCAGCAAAGCCAGGATAAGGATAGAGAGCGGCGCAGATAACCACACTAAATGTTTTGAAAGTTATTATTCAACTATGTCCATTATTTACTCCATTTGTGAACTCATCGCCGATTTTATGAACCTAGAGCGCAGGGAGCTAGGCATAAAACCACCCAAAGAGCTAATTTCCAAAGCAATCAATGGGTTTGTGTTTGGAAAACACCGCTGGCGTTACCTGGTTAAGAACGAAAACGCAGACGGACATATTTTAGTCATCAGCGGGGCTGGCAGTGGTAAAAGCTCATGTATTGCCATCCCAACAATCAGGGCTTGGCGGCAACGGGTTTTTGCCATCGACATCAAGGGGGAACTGGCAACTAAGACCAAGGAAAGCCGACCAACGCTAAAAATCTTCAATCCCCACGACCCGGCATCCTATGGCTTTGACCCTTTTTTTATCCTGTGCTGCAGTCATAATTTGGTGGAAGATGTACGGGAGATAGTCTTTGCCATCATTCCCAGGCTGCCAGAGATTAAAGACCATTTTTGGATAGATGGAGCGAGAAATATTTTAACCGGGGCAATATTGCATTACTACCATCAAGATTATTCATTTGCTGAAATAATGAACTTGGTGCAGTGCAGACCCGTTGTGGAGCTTATACCAGAAATCAGAGAAAGCGAAACAGAGGAAGCCCGGTTGTTTGTCAACCAATTTTCCAGCATGGACATCAAGACTTTAACCGGGATTTATGCGGAGCTATCGAATCATATCATGGTTTTTGCCACAGACCCCGCAATAAAATGTTGTCTTACCAGGAAGAAAAATATCACCCCTTACGACCTAGAAAGAGGCTTTGACATCTTTTTGCAAATCCCAGAAGATAGATTAGAGCAGTGGAAGCCGCTCACCACCACGATTGTCAACCAGTTTATAAAACATTTTGAACGCCGACCGGATTGGCAAGCTACACCTATTTTGTTTTACCTGGCGGAATTTCCACGGCTGGGTAAGGTGGAGGCAGTAAATGGTTTGGCTACGTTACGCAGTAAGAAAATAATTTTTTGCCTAGAAATCCAGAGTCTAGCCCAATTGGATGCAATCTACGGTCAAGCCTTGCGAAAGGTTATCACAGATAATTGCGCATATAAAACAATTTTAAGTGCCGCCGACCAGGAAACCCAAGAATATTTCAGCCGCTTAGTTGGGACATATGACCGGGCAAGGGTTACAACAGGCCAGAGCTATGAGGGCGCAGATACCAACATCTTACGGGGACATAGCCTCAATGAATCCACCGAGGCCGCCAGAATCATCAAGCCGGAGGATTTTGCTACCCTTAAAGACATTGTGCTGCTAACCCCATTTGGGTTTTATCGAGCCAAGAAAAACCCATACTACATAACCTAATCACAATATTGCAATCCTCATAAATCAGGGTATATTGAAGATTTGAAAGTTAATTTTCATGTTCTTTAATTTATAGGGAGTGATGCAATGGAAAAGGTCAAACTTGATAAAGTCGGGTTGGCACTGGCAGGGATGAATGATGCGTATTGGAATTGTGTAGTTTCCAATATGACTGCCTTGGAAAACCAGGCAAGTCAGATAGTGGGTGTTTTTATTGATGCTTACAGGGCTTTGCTGGAAGCCCAGGTAGAAGTATTGGAAGCCCGCTATAATGGCTATCAGCAGCTTGTTAGCATGGATGAAGCTGTCTTGCCGGAAATGGTCATCAGATTTAAGAAGCACTTAGAGAAACTGGAAGCTAATAAAAGCCATGCCGCTGATGAACTAACGAGCTTACTTGAAGGGTTACGAGCCTCAATTGTCATGGCGCAAACCCTGGGTGAGCCATCGCCGTCACAGAAGGGGGGTGGTGGCAATTAAAGGTCAAATCACCATACAAAGCGCAATTGATGAATTGCAGCGCATGTTTAAGCTGCTCAATGAAACCTATTTTAACAACGAGCTAGAGAGGCCAGTAATTACAATCCTAACCGATAATACAAGCGGGGCTTATGGCTGGATTAGCGTTGCAAAAGTATGGAGCAGTAAAGACAATGCCTGGTTTCGCGAAATCAACCTGTGTGCGGAATACCTTAACCGCCCGATGGAGCTGGTCATTACCACGCTGGCACATGAAATGTGCCATTTGCTCAATATCCAGCTAGGAATACAGGACACAAGCCGCTCTGGAACATACCATAATCAAAAGTTTAAGGATGTAGCCGAGGCAAGGGGGCTTATTGTTCTAAAAGACCCGAAATACGGCTTTTGCGTGACCAAGCCATCAGAAGACTTTACGGCACTTGTAAAAAAGCATTGCCGTGCCGGGTGCTTTAAGCTGGAACGTATGAAAACTTACCGTGACGGCACTCCCAAAATCACTGTTACTGGCAGTGACGGGAAGGAAAAAACCGTCACCCGTACCAGGCAATCATCCCGCAAATATACCTGCCCGGAGTGTGGTTTAATCGTCCGAGCCACCAAGGAGGCTAATATTATTTGTGGGGATTGTGGTAAAAGTATGGTTACGGGCAAGTGATGAAAATTAACTTTCAATCAATCAAAAAGGCACTACAAGAGTGCCTTTTTTAACATCATGATAATATCCTTTTTTCCCTAGCTTCATCTAAATCAACGTCATGCCCAGCGAGAATCCCATCTAATGCCATAAATGCCTGGTGCTTTTCCTCTCTTGATGCTTTACCCAACATGTCTTGGGCACGGGCGGCATTTCCAAAGGCTTTGGCAATTTGCTTGGAGTCATTGCTTTCAAAAGCTACCTCTAAGTAAATGTCTATATCCTCTTGGGTTTTTAACACTTCTGTAGTGTCCCAGCGGCTTATCTTGGTTTCAACAGTCATTCTACATCCTTCTTTCGTAAAGACGATGATACCCTACCTTATCCAGCAAAATCTAATGTTCTCTTTTTGCTCAACTGCATCAAATTCGTGATGGTCAGATGTAAATATCGCCGCACCTAGAACGGATGTCTGCCCAAGTGCTACGGCATCTGCCAGAGATATTTTATACTGTGTTTTTAGTCGGGCTGCTTCACGGAAAACATCATCGGCAATCCCATCAATTAGATGAATGGATGAATCCAAAACAATACTGTAATAATTCTCTGCTACATCCATGCCTTTTGAACGCCTTATGTCATAGAAAACTTCAAGCAAGTTTAACTTGTTTATATAAAGCATTATGCTACCACTATCAGCTTGTTCAAGTGCTTTTTGCACAACATCACAGCCAGGCTCATTGTAGATGAACGAAAGAAGGGCACAGGCATCTAAGACAAACTTATCCACTGTATTCAAGCTCCTTTTCAAGACGTTTTCGCTCCATAAATCTATCCACCTCATGACCATCGGTTACTATTTTGGGGGCATCCAGCAGAGAGCTTCTGAATGGTTTTGTGTTTACTGGCTGACCGCCAATAGCCAATTCAAACGGGATTTTATTTTGACGTTTTACTGCTTTAAGATAAACATTTATCCCCGTTGCAAACGTCATCCCAAGTTCTTTGAAAATTGTCTCAGTATCTCTTTTATCTGCTTCATCAATGCGCAATGTGTAGTTTACAGTTGACATTTCATAAGCTCCTTTCCAGCAACTGATTTGCTTTATAATACATCATTTGCACATGTTATGCAATCTATTTTATCATTGCACATCTGTTTGATATAAAAACGCCCACTATCCAATATGCAGTTAGCATAATGTATAGTGAGCGCAAGGTAATTTGGCAAAATGCGTGAATTAAAAATATGGTGATTGACTATATTTTTTTGTTGTGGTGTTGTTGCTGATGGTGTGAGTGGCTACAACCCCAGATACGATTTTTTGAAATCAATCAGCAATTGGGTTAGTTTTACATCCAGGTTAGGGATATTAGCACTGATAAACGCAGTCATCTTTGCCTCATTATCAGAGTCAACTATTTTTTCAAACTCCACTAATTTTTGCGGCGGCATTTCTGCCAAAATCATTGCATTAATATGGTCTTCGACCGTATCAGTTAAGTTTTCTTTGACTTTGTTGAGTACATCAACATCATCGACTGCTGTAAATCTCTTGCTTTCTTGCATTAGGTTATCTACATAGGTTTCAATATCGAACATCAAATAAACCCCTCTCGCTTTTATTTTTTTACAGTATATTCAGACTTGTACCAGACTAGACCACACTAAAGTTATTTACAAAGGCTTTTTGTAGTGGTCACATTTCATGGGAAAACCAATCAAAAACCCCAGCAAAAATAGTGTCAAATTTGCTGGGGTTAGTTGTTTAACTCGTCAGTGGGTGTTTGGTCTTGCTGGCACACAGCGGTTTAGTCTAAGAGGTCATACAAACGCATCATGCTAACAATGCTCTGTTCAATGGTGTACGGGTTACGGGGTGCAAAGATATTGTTACCAACCCCACCCATAATACCCACAGCTTGAACCCGACCAACTCCATCACTGGCCCAAGATGATAGCTGGGCATTATCGGCAAAGGTTGGAGCAGAGGCGGGTAGTGGCTGCCCAATAACATTTGCCAGTCTAGCCAGCATTACCGCCGCCATTTCCCTGGTGAGTTGACCATCAGGGTTAAAACGGTTGTTTCCTACCCCGGAAACAATGCCTAGGTATGCGGCTTTTTCTACGTTGACATCGGTGGTGTCATCAAATCTTTCCCTGCCGGTGATTGTTGTGCCGGTGTAGTGCTCGTAAAGAGCTACGGCAAGGGCGGTAAACTCTGCCCTGGTGGTTGTCCGTGAAAACCCGGAGAGAAATTCAGGAGCTAACAGCCCCATTTCCTCTGCCCTGGCTATGTTTGTTCTTGCCCAGGATGATGGTTGTTCGTTTGCTGGTGGTGGGGTAGAAGTGGGATTGGGGTTAGGATTTGTCGATGTTCCCGCTCCCCGGACTGGTAATTGATGAAATGTTAGCTGTGTGCGCTGGCTTTGGGGAAGGTCATGGAGCGAAGTGCCATCGGGCAAAATCCAAAGTACCATGTTGCGCAAATACTTAGCCAAGGCCACATCAAAACCCACCTGATTCCCTTGCGGGTCAATGGCTTGGGTGATTGACTTAGGTGAAGTTTGCGCCCAACGCAGGTAATGCATGTACTCAAGTACGGCTCTGTTGCCGCCAGCGGTGACTACTGCCGTATGAGCTATATCCCATTCGGCCATCGTGGTTGGCCCGATGAAGTAGTGAGCAAAAGTTAGTGGGTGAGGCTGTGTAAGAATGGCATAGTTTAGAGTAGCATCCAGCTCTGCTTGGGTGGTGGCTTCAAAGTAAGTGCCAATCCGAAAATCAGCCCAGCCGTGGTCAGGATTTCCGCCTGACCATGATTGTCTGGTAGTGGGCATACCTACTTCTGACGGAAGACCCAGAATGACATTTCGTGACAATGTGTGCAATGTTCCAGCATCCCATTGGCTATAGTGGGGCAACTCTGGGTATCTCTGCCGCCACTCAGCCGCATCTCGGTTTGTTTGGCGAAAGCCAGTTAGCCAAGCTGGATTGACAGTGGTGCGAGTGGTATCAATAAGGCGTTGATGGAAGCCATGAATAGCCCCATGAAGAGTAAATGAATTTGCTCCACCCAAGGCGGCGTGAATGAAATAGTGCGTTTTGCCATCAAGCTCAACAATATTGGGTTCAGAGCCTCTTGTAGAATCCATCAAAATAATAGTATCAATAGCGTTAGAATTTGGTAGTTGCGCCAGCTGGCCTAAGAACCAGCTTGCATTATCGCTGATGTGCGCTGCTCCCCCAAATCCTGCACCAACCACTCTCTCAGGGAAGTAAAAGACGTGGGCAAAGTTCACAATAAACGGAATCCTGTCATAAAAGGGCTGATACATTTCCACCCAGTTATCTAGAAATCTTTGCTTCCCGTGGTTCTCGTCACCATCGAAGATAAAAACTGCCGCCGTCAATTGTAAAATGTCGCCGTAATGGAAGTCATGTAGGGTAGAAATAGTGGCGTTCAAATATTCATTCATACCCACAGCGTCAGCAATATCACGCCGGGCTTGGTCTGGGGTACGATTGGGGAAAGTTGTTGTATTTACTGTTGATGCTTCTGCTGTAGTAAGGCTAAATACCCCCAAATAACCTACCACCAACGCAAATACTAATAGCAATGCGCATATTCGTTTAACAACTAATTTGCCCATTCAAATTACCTCCCTTGGGTTTTGTAAAAATGTCAGTTTGCGGAGAAAATCATAGGATTATCCGCAATAAAAAAGTATCTTGTCATAAGATAAATTAGATTGACGTATAAAGCAAATTTTAATATTATGCTTTTATCTGAAACTAAAAAATGACCTGCGGATTTATGTATAGTTTTATCCGCAAGGTCATTTTTCTTTTATCCACTTCAAGAAGGTTCGTTGAGAGACATTTGACAATTCGGCGGCTTTCCGTGAAGTGATTTTTTCAGCCAGGTAATCATGTTTTATTGCCTCAAAATCGGCTGGCTTGGGTTTGGGTGCCTACCAAACTTGACTCCTTTTTTCTTCGCTTCAATAATCCCCTCACGCTGGCTTTTGAGTATGCTTTCACGTTGCTTTTGCGCACCGTAAGAGAGGACTTGCAGCACAATGTCACTAATCAGCGTTCCTAGCAAGTCTTTGTGTACTGTTGTGTCAAGTATCGGCATGTCTAGCACTCTAATGTCTGCCATCTTCTTTTTTGTGATTAGCCGCCAATTCTCCAGAATTTCGTCATAGTTGCGCCCTATGCGCTCTAACTCATGGATTATCAGCAAATCGCCGTTTTTCAGCCGTTTCAGTAGCTTCTTGTAGGCTTTGCGGTTAAAATCTTTGCCGCTTTGAAAGTCAACAAAAATATTATCCTCTGGTACGCCCTGTAACCTCATCGAAGCTATTTGACGGTCAATCTTCTGTTGTGCGCTCGACACCCGCACATAGGCAAAAATGTGTTTCATAAAGCATCTCCAATCGTATTATAGAATTTCTAAAATTCTACGGTGTTGGAGTTTTGGGCACTAAAAAAGCCCCACGCTCACCACTAGGGTAATGCTCTGGGGCTTAGAAAATTAACTTTCATTTTCAGACATCCCACAAACTTAGTTGTATCATGTCTTCTGGTTGCGCTGGTCTTTGCTTTATTGACTTGGAGACTGTTTCTGGTGGAGTTTCGGGATTGCTAAAATCCCCGTCTATTTGCATCTGACCCTGTTCTAATGTCTCTGCATCCCCGCTTATTACGGTCATTTCCGGCGGTTCTGCATCAATGGTGAGTGTCGTTGCTGTCAACACTTCTAATTGCCGTAAGGCCGCATATGTCGGTTCAAAGGCACATTTTATCATTTCATCCTCGGCGCAATAGCCTGTGGTTATACCGCAACGGAAACGCCATATCCAACCATTGAGCAAGTAAACAGGTGTGTACCAGCGTGAAAATTCTTCGCAAGTTAGACTATTGCCATGAATGACCACGGCGGGTACACCGTACAGCGCAAGTTGTAGATATGTCATGTGGGCGCATTTCAAATCTACATCAATGGCGGTTACTACAAGCTGGGTACAGTAGTTTAGCCCTTCTTTTTTCATAGCCTTTAGAAAACTCGTCACCATGACACCACTACCACAACAAGGCTCACAAACGCTTATAAAGCCCTGGGTGTCAATTGCGTTTTGCAAATCGTCACCGCAAGTCATTAACGCCATCATGTCCGAAACATGTTGTGGGGTGAAAAATTGCCCTTTGTACTTGTTGTAGAGTTCTAGGTCATTGAAAATCAGTCCCAGCACATCTTCGGGTGCGCCATCTTGGGCTTTTGCCTCTAGTGCTTCTACCAAGTGGGCGAACATCTGCGGGAAAAGTGGTTGATGGCGTTTGTCGTAGGTGTTTATCAATTCAAGATAACGTGCTTCTCTTTCTTCCCGGTGGGTAAAGTCCACTGTGTTAGAAATAGAAATAGCCGACATTTCCAACCAATCATTAAAAACTTGGTAGGTATCACGGCTATAGGCTGCTTGCTTGATTAGTTTGATTGTTTCCTGGCGGTGGTTGGTTCGATGCTTAGTCATACGCTACCCCCGTTTCATCGGGTAAGCCATCGCCGCCAGCTTCCGCAAAATCGGCACTGATAAAATGCTCTGCCTCTAAGATGTGTAAACCTGCTTTGTAAGCCCGTTTTACTGCTTCTACAGCCTCATCAAATGAGTTTGCTTCAACATCCACTTGCATTTGTAGCGTTTCTGTGATTTCTACTGTGTAGCTGGCCCATGTGCTGCTTTTGGGGAACATGGAATCAGCCCAAAACCGTAACGTGTCCCAGCAAACGCCTATGTCGGCATCGTGGTTGTCTTTCACGTTTGTTATGACTTCTATTGCTTGGTCTTCGGTTAAGTCAGGCCGGATTGAGTAAACATCCTCTATGCTCCACGCAATTTGAATTTCCGTTGCTTTGTACATGAACTGGTCTGGGTTCATGCTATTACCACCTTTCCGTCAAAATAAAAAAGGCCCTCGTTTTTGCGAGTAGCCACGTTTCCACGCCTTGTAAATTGTTTTTGCCTCCTGTCAAAGAGCGTTTTTCGATGAAAGTTAATTTTCAAGCGAATTATGTATTATAACAGATGCATTTCTGGATAAAACAGGTCTTTTTTGCTGGCGGGGAAGGTAGCAAAAGATTGTTTGCATGTACACTTTTACTTGACCATTTTTTATGCTAAAATCACCAAAATCACTTACATAAAAATCACTCTAAATGGCTTGTTTACTGGATTTTACTTAGTATCGCAGTCTATGACCGTATAAGTATTCGCATGGGTTAATGTCGTGGCTGCCTTGGCATTCTTCTGGGATACAGAACCCGGTAGATTGTACATTCAAGTGTACCAGCCTAAACAGTTTAAGCACACTAAAGAGCCCAATTGTAACCAATACTTCACCATGACGGCCATGCTCGCCACCCCGGCGTTGGTGGATTTTGGCATCTAGTCCAACGGCTTTGGCTTCTACCCATATAAATGGAGACGCTTCGAAGGTGATGGACTTGCTGTCTTTGCTAAACAAGTCAGTGCCAACAACAAGGTCGCTGCCATGAGAGCCAAAAAGGGTGGTTTTGGAGTTGAAGAAGTTCATGGCTTTTACATAGGCGATAATGCAGCCGGCAGAGTCGCGGAAGGTAAGGTGGTATTCAAATGAGTACTTTATGCCCACATCCCAAAAACCATTGCGGAATTGGCTGGGCTTTTTGTCGATGATATGGATTCTTTCGATCTTTGGTTGTTCCATAGTAACAGATGTTGCTTCGGCTGGTGGCCGGATTATGTCGCCTGCGCGGTGCTCTGTCCCGCCAATATTGCAGTCTTCTGCTGCAAGGGCTGGGCCAAGCTCACTTGCCGTTAGGCAATTTTGGCGGCGGCAACTGTCATACACCTTGTATGCTACTATACATTCGTCCTTTACCCTTTTAGGGCCTGGTGTTGGGCAGTGTCCGTGGAGTTCCACGGGCTCGACTGGTACGTGGGTATCTTGTAATTCAAAAGCTCCCATTCCGCTACCTCCATGTTTAGGTTTTAACACTATTTCGATTTGCGGCGAAAACCGAAGTTTGTATTAATTAATAATAGTATATGTACAACTCATTTTTGTGTGACAGGCGGGAAAGTGTTTTCAAACCTTGAACATTACGTCAAAATCTGGCATAATCCGTTTTGTTATAATTACCGGGCCATTGGAGGCATATGTGGATAAAAAGATAAAACGGGCAGTAATTAAATTAAGCGGGGAAGCCATTGGGGATTCCCAGTCAGCAACAGGCTACAATGACACAGTCATTGATTCCATTGTAAAACAAATAATAAATGCAATGCATTCTGGTACACAGGTGTCTTTGGTGATAGGCGGCGGCAACCTATGGCGCGGCAACCAAGCCCCGAAAAAAATGGATAGGGTCAAAGCCGATTATATAGGGATGCTGGCAACAGTTATGAACGCTATATACCTGGCCGAAGCCTTTAATCGCCAGGGTGCAAAAGCGCTGGTAATGACGCCAATGCCAATTGCAAATATGACCAAAGTATTTGAAAAAGACCTAGCACTGGACTTAATGGCAGATAAAACCGTAATTATTAACGCAGCAGGTACAGGCCATCCATATTTCTCAACAGACACAATTACAGCCTTGCGGGCTGCGGAGCTTAAAGCCGATATAGTACTATATGCCAAAAATATAGACGGGGTTTACGACAGTGACCCTAATAAAAACACAAGTGCTCGGAAATACAAGTTTTTAAGCTATGGCACGGCAATACGCAATGGTTTAAACGCCGCAGACATAGCCGCAATGCATATTTCTATGGAAGCAGAAACACCATCTTATGTGTTTGGGCTAAGCAAAGCAGACAGCATTACCCAAGCCTGTGCATACCCTGACACTGGTAACTTAAACGGAACCTATATAAATGTAGATATTAAGGAGGATTATTATGTCTGAACACACAAGGCCTTATGAAGACCGTATGAAGAAGTCAGTTGCTGTATTGGAAGAGGAATTTTCCACAATAAGAGTAGGCCGTGCCAACCCCAAAGTGCTGGACCGTCTTACTGTAAATTACTATGGCAGCGAAGTTCCTATTTCCCAGGTAGGTAATATAACTGTGCCTGAGGCAAGGCTGCTTATGATTACCCCATGGGAAACCAATATGCTTAAAGAAGTAGAAAAAGCCATCCAAGCCTCTGATTTAGGCCTTAATCCCACCAATGACGGCAAGGTTATAAGATTAAGCTTTCCAGAGCTTACAGAAGATAGACGTAAGCAGCTTACAAAGGATGTTAAAAAGAAAGGCGAGGATGCAAAAGTTGCAATCCGTAACCTAAGGCGGGAAGCAATGGATGCCTATAAAAAAGCGGAAAAAAAGAGCGACCTTACCGAGGATGATGTAAAGGGCCTGGAAAAAGAAATACAAGATTTAACCGACAAATATGTAGCTGAACTTGATAAGCGGGTAGATGCTAAAAACAAGGAAATCATGACCGTATGATTCCCACACACCTTGCAATTATTATGGACGGGAATGGGCGCTGGGCCAAAAAACGTTTTATGCCCCACTCTATGGGGCATAGGGCGGGGGCCCAGGCCCTTCGTAAGTTGTCTGAAGAAGTTGAAAAAATCGGTATAAAGTACCTGACCGTGTATACCCTAAGTACAGAAAATTGGAGCCGCCCCCCAGAAGAAGTACAGGATCTGATGAACCTGATGCGGGAATATTTTCAACAATATATAGACGATTCTAAGAAAAATAATATGCGTATGTCCTTCATCGGGGACTTTAGCCGCCTAGACCAGGATTTGCAGGAAAAGCTGGCTATACTTACCGATATAACCAAAGAAAAAACTGGGTTACATGTTGTGCTGGCCGTAAACTATGGCGGGCGGGACGAAATTGCCCGCGCAGCCCGTAAGCTTGCCCGTGAAGCGGTTTATGGGAAGCTTGACCCTAACACAATTGACATTGATATGATTACAAAATCCCTGGATACTTACCCCCTGCCTGACCCGGATTTGATTATACGTACCGGCGGGGATTTACGGCTTAGCAATTTTTTATTGTGGCAGCTTGCCTATGCCGAGATGTATGTAACAGATACTCTGTGGCCAGATTTTAATATGGCCGAACTGCGCAAGGCATTAGAGTCCTTTAAAGGGCGGGAGCGTAGGTTTGGCGGGCGGCCTGGGGTTTAGGATATGGATGATATAGTCGTAGTCTTGCTGCGTATATGGGCAATAATTTTACTTGCACAGATAGTGTTAGGCTTTATTACAGCAGAGCGGCTTGCAAATAAGCGCGTTGCTAGGCGCAACTCATTGGAATGGCGGCAATGGTGGCGAGGATACGCTTTTATTATGGAAATTGCTGCTTTTGTTCCTGGGCTTGGTATTTATTTATGGTATCGCTATAGAGACAAGCCTATTAAATTTACGTGGAGACGACGTAAGAAATATCGCAAGAAACGTCGTAAAAAATAATAAATCATCCGCTAATTAATGGAAAATGTATCACCCAGTTTTCTCATTTTTGCCGAAAGCAAAAAAGTAACACTTTATTAGGAGCTGATCCATTGCTAAAGCGCATCATAACTACCATTATCGGCCTTCCTCTGGTTATATTTATTGTAAACTTTGGCGGCTGGCCCCTGCTTTTGATGTGCTTAGTGCTGTCGCTGGTGGGCCTTCGGGAGTTATATAAAGCATACTCTAAGGAAGATAAACCTGTCCATTTTGTGGGTTATATTTTTACTATAGCGTATTTCATTGTTTTGTTTGTCTTTGGCATAGGGTATTGGTCCCTTATTGCCTTGACTTTGTTTATTATTGTTGTACAAGCCTGCCTTGTAGTGTTTTTTAATAAACTTACAATGGAAGAAGTTATCGCAACCGTGTACGGGTTTTTATATGTACCCTTCTTGCTTTCATTTATAGTGCTGGTGCGTGAAGCTACCTTTGGACATATATATGTATGGCTGATTTTTACCAGTGCTTTTGGCTGCGATACTTTTGCATATATGGCAGGCACAACTATGGGCCGCCACAAACTTACAAATACACCAAGTCCCAAAAAATCCGTAGAGGGCCTTATCGGCGGCGTCTTAGGCGCAGCACTGGTTGGCTGGCTTTACGGGTTTTTTATTACCCGTTTTTCCAACAATCCGGCACCTTGTATCACAATCATTGCCCCGGTTGTATCAATGTTTGGGGCAATGTTTTCCGTAATCGGGGACATGGCCGCCTCTGCCATTAAGCGGCGTACTGGGATAAAGGACTTTAGCGGGCTTCTTCCAGGGCATGGCGGGGTATTGGATAGGGCGGATAGTGTGATTATTGTGGCCCCATTTGTATTTATTGTGATGCGTGTTTTGTTTGAAATATTCCCTGGACTTGTGGGGTGAAAATATGAATATTGCAATATTGGGGGCAACTGGGTCTATAGGTACGCAAACCCTTGAAGCAATAAAAGACTGCCTGCCTGAGGCTGAGGTTAAGGTTTTAACCGGGTATAGTAATATGTCCGCCCTTGCGGGCTTAGTATTAGAACATAGACCAGAATTGGTATGGGTCCCTGACAGCAAAAATGTGGCTATGCTGCAAGAAATTTTGCTGAAAAATAACACTTCATGCAAAATACTAACCGGTGATGACGGGCTTATAGAATGCGCTACCCATGAAAGTGTTGATATAGTAGTAAACGCCTTAGTGGGCAAAGCAGGGTTAGCCCCCACACTGGCCGCAGTAGAATCCGGCAAAGATATAGCACTTGCCAACAAGGAAAGCCTGGTAACAGCTGGTGGGCTAATAATGAAACTTGCCAGGGAAAAAGGTGTGCGTATTGTCCCTGTGGATAGCGAGCATTCCGCTATACTGCAATGCTTGCAAGGGGCAGGAAGCCAACGGATGAACACAGAGTTTAAAGGCAATGCTGATTATATTGAAAAAATCATCCTAACCGCATCAGGCGGCCCATTTCGCACATGGCCAAAGGAGCGTATAGAAAAAGCAACTGCAGCAGATGCCTTGCGCCATCCCAATTGGTCTATGGGGGCTAAAATCACTATAGACAGTGCAACCCTTATGAACAAAGGGTTGGAATTAATCGAGGCTATGTGGCTTTTTGATCAGCCTATGTCTAAGGTAGAAATATTGGTTCATCCCCAAAGTATAATCCACTCAATGGTGCAATTTATTGACGGGGCAGTAATAGCCCAGCTGGGTATGCCTGACATGAGGCTTCCCATTTTGTATGCCCTGGCAGGCCCTGGCAGGGTAGCTGCAAGCTATCCGCGGTTGGATTTTCTTACAGCTGGGGATTTAACTTTCGAAGCCCCTGACACAAACCGGTTCCCCTGCTTAGCCCTTGCAAAACACGCAATAGAGGTTGGCGGCACATTACCGGCTGTTATGAATACGGTTAACGAATGGGCTGTAGGGCAATTTTTAAAGGATAAACTTGATTTTTATGGCATTCCGGCATTAATAGCCGAGGCTTTTGGTTCATATACTGTACGGGAAGTAACAGGCATTTCAGATATCCGGGAAGCTGAAGCCTGGGCAATGGAGTTTTGTATTAATTTAAAGAGGTGAGTAATATTCCAGCATTTATGTCTACACTAATCCCCATACTGATTTTTATTTTAATCTTAGGCATAGTGGTTTTTATCCACGAGCTTGGGCATTACCTTATGGCCCGCCGGGCCGGGGTTTTTGTCGAAGAGTTTGCCCTTGGGATGGGGCCCAAACTATTGGGATTTAGGGGGAAGCCTAATAAAAAAGTACCAAAACGGGAGCAGATTGCCTGGAGCAGTGCCCCCGATTATTCCGGTGAAGAAGAAGTAGATGCAACATTGTATTCCCTGCGGCTTTTCCCCATTGGCGGGTTTTGCAAAATGCGGGGGGCCGATGAAAACATCCCTGATGACACAACCGCTTTGTGCAATAAATCAATCCCCCAGCGTATTTTAGTAATCGCAGGCGGGTCTATATTTAATTTTGCTATGGCATTTTTATTGTTTTTTATATTGGTGCTGCTGGATGGTTATACCATACCCCAGGTACATTCTGTAAGGCCAGACACACCTGCCTACCATGCCGGGCTTATGGAAGGGGACCGTATTACCCATATAAATGGAAGAAGGGTAGCCCTGTTTGAAGATTTTGTTACCCAGCTAGAGTTTTCTGGCGGCAGGCCTGTTGATGTGCGGTATATAAGGGACGGGCAGCGGTATAATATGTACATTACCCCAATGCATACAGGTAATAACTTTCAGCTTGGGGTTTTTATGGTTAGGTATTTTGGGCTATTGGACACAGTGCCGGAAGGTGGCCAGCGGGCAAATATTTTGGGCACAGTTGGTACTTCGGCAGAGATGATTCTCTTTAATATGCGTATGCCATTTACACTGCTTGCCCGTTTTATCGCCGGTGATAACCTGCCAGAAGGGGCTGGGGTAATGGGCCCGATTGGTATGGCCGGTGAAGTGACGGTTATATACCAGCAAGTAATAGACCGGGGGATTTTACCCACATTTCTTACAATGCTATTTTTTACCGCACTGCTTAACGCGGCCCTTGGTGTTATGAACTTGCTGCCTATTCCTGCGCTTGATGGGGCAAGGTTAGTGTTTCTTGGTATAGAAGGCATAAGGCGTAAGCCCGTTTCCCCAGAGCGGGAGGGCCTTGTGCATATGGTGGGCTTTGTTTTGCTTATGATTGTGGCAGTGTTTATTGCATACCGTGATATTGTGAGGTTACTATAGTGATAACTAGGGAAAAAACAAAAGTTGTGCATATTGGAGGGGTGCCTGTCGGCGGCGGGCACCCTATTATTATACAATCCATGACCAATACAGATACTAGGGACATAGCCGCAACAGTGGCCCAAGTACACGCCTTGGCAGAAGCTGGCTGCGAGATAGTGCGGGTGGCAGTGCCCGATATGGAAGCAGCAGAGGCTGTAAAACAGATAAAGAAAAATATTTCACTGCCCCTGGTGGCAGACATCCATTTTGACTACCGGCTTGCGCTGGAGTCTATAAAAAATGGCGCGGACAAGCTGCGCATAAACCCTGGCAATATTGGTGACGGGCTGCGCTTGCAAAAAGTTGCGGAAGCAGCAAAAGCCGCCGGGATACCCATAAGGGTAGGGGTAAATGGCGGCTCCTTGGAAAAAGATATTTTGGCTAAGTATGGTGTATCCCCTGAGGGCCTGGCAGAAAGCGCGTTAAGAAATGTTTCCATGCTGGAAGGCTATGGGTTTAGTAATATTGTGGTATCGGTAAAGGCAAGCAGTATCCCCCTTATGCTGGATGCCCACAAAATAATAGCCCAGCGCCTGCCATACCCGCTACATATAGGCCTGACAGAAGCCGGTACAACCTATAACGGAGCCATCCGCTCGGCGGCGGGGCTTGGTACTTTGCTTGCTATGGGGGTAGGGGATACCTTGCGGGTAAGCCTTTCTGGTGACCCGGTAGACGAAATACGCTGTGCAAAAGAAATACTTGCCGCAATGGGGCTTAGGCGTTTTGGGCCTAGGGTTATT
>Ga0131853_10003964_pt1 | contig 26546 bp, 17 predicted proteins | sample TergutLab28metaG_FD_92764 | JGI IMG/M metagenome (GOLD analysis project Ga0131853, IMG submission 92764) | Labiotermes labralis P1 segment gut microbial communities from Petit-Saut dam, French Guiana - Lab288 P1 (version 2) (version 2) | ecosystem: Host-associated > Arthropoda: Insects >... | reverse complement strand
GCGTACAAAGGCGCATATGTACTTGCAGACGATATTAACCCAGCAACCGGCCAGCCAGATGTGTTGCTGCTGGCCAGCGGCTCGGAAGTAGAGCTGATAGCAAATGCCCAGGCAATATTAAAAACCCAAGGCATCCACCCAAGGGTAATAAGCGTACCCTGTATGGAAGTTTTCGATACCCAGTGCGAAGAATATAAAGAATCCGTAATGCCAAAGTCAGTAAGGGCAAGGCTGGCAGTAGAAGCGGCAAGCCCCTTTGGCTGGCATAAGTACACCGGCCTAGACGGCGCAATACTAAGCGTAGAGGGCTTTGGCGCATCTGCCCCAGCAGGCCAGCTATTTAAAGCCTATGGCTTTACAGTGGAAAATGTAGTGGAAAAAGCAAAAAGCCTGTTGAAATAAGAAAGGAGCACCAAATGACCCACCAAGACATCCTAACCCCCAACACCCCCACCCTAGGCTTTGGCGCAATGCGTATGCCAAAACTCGATGAAGCCTGCAAAATGGTAGACACCTACCTAAACAGCGGCTACAACTACTTCGACACGGCCTATGTCTACGGCGGCTCTGAAGAGCTGCTTAACAAAGCCCTGGTAAAACGCCACCCCCGCTCAAGCTTCATGCTGGCCAACAAGCTGCCAAGCTGGAATGTTAAAACCCCAGCCGACAACGATAAAATCTTCAACGAATCACTAAAGCGCTGCGGCCTAGACTATATAGACTTCTACCTGATTCATTCCCTGTCAGACGGCAGCGACCAACATGTGCAAAACATGGGGGTCTTCGAATACGCCTTCCAGCAAAAAAAGAAAGGCCTTGTAAAGCATGTAGGCTTCTCTTTCCACGGCACAACCCCCTACCTGGAAGAGCTGCTAACCCGCCACCCAGAGGTAGAATTTGTACAGCTACAGCTAAATTACGTAGACATAATGCGCGGCCCCGCCGGTGAATGGCAAAAACTTGCCCTAAAACACAACAAACCCATTATAGTAATGGAGCCAATAAAAGGCGGCTCCCTTGCCGCCCTGCCTGCCCCTGCGGAAGCTCTGCTTAAAGCCCAAGACCCAACCAGAAGCATAGCCTCCTGGGCCATGCAATACGCAGCCGCATTGGAAGGGGTAACCAGCATACTAAGCGGTATGTCCAATCTGGAGCAGGTAGAGGACAACATAGAAACCTTCAAAAATCTGCGCCCCCTTACAAATGAAGAGCTGGTGTTGCTGGAAAAAGTGCTGCAAGAAATAAGCAAAGTATCCACCATACCCTGTACAACCTGCAAATACTGCCACGAGCACTGCCCAAAAGGGATAGATATAGCCACCTGCTTCTCCCTATACAATGAAGGAATGCGGGACAAAGACGGCCTATGGAACCGCCAAAGCATATACGGCAGCCTGCTGGACAAGGAAAAAGCCGATAAATGCACAGCCTGCGGCCTATGCATGAAGCACTGCCCACAACAGCTGGATATACCAGCAGGGTTGAAGAAAGCAGCAAAGTTACTGGGGTAAAAAAGGTTTACCAAAAATGAAAAAATCTAATGCCAGAAACAACCTTTTTATAAAATGCTAAAAACCCCAAGAACAACCCAAAAACAACCCTAAGCAAGAGAAATCACAAGCACCACAGGCAAATTTGCCAGAAAAACAACTAAAACAACGCAATGATGGCAATAATTGCATTTGCATAAACATTATCCCAATAATAAACTATCCCCGTTAGCACTCAATTAAACAGAGTGCTAACAAAACCAAAATAACCAGCGCAAAAGCGCTAAATTACAACAAAACAAGGAGGTAGACTATGAACCTAAAGCCACTAGGCGATCGCGTAGTCATCAAGCAACTGGAAGCGGAAGAAACAACAAAATCCGGTATTGTGCTACCAAGCCAAGCCAAAGAAAAGCCCCAGCAAGCCCAAGTAGTAGCAGTAGGCCCAGGCGGCGTAGTAGACGGCAAAGAAGTTAAAATGGAAGTAAAGCCCGGCGACAAAGTTATCTATTCAAAGTACGCTGGCACAGAAGTAAAAATGGGCGAAGATGAACTTATCATCGTAAGACAGAACGATATCTTGGCAATAGTAGAATAGTACAAAGTGCGCAAAGCGCACCCCCGCAGCAACGCAAGGAAGCGAGGACGGGCTTTGCCCGCCGCAGCGGCGGGGGTTTGGGGGCAGCGCCCCCATTACAATAGGAGGACACCCACATGGCAAAGCAAATAAAGTACGCCATTGACGCGCGTACAGTTTTAGAGGCCGGTGTAAACAAGCTGGCCGATACAGTCAACATTACCCTAGGCCCCAAAGGCCGCAACGTAGTACTAGACAAAAAATATGGCACACCCCTCATAACCAACGACGGTGTAACCATTGCCAAAGAAGTAGAACTTGAATGCCCCTTCGAAAACATGGGCGCACAACTGGTAAAAGAAGTAGCAACCAAAACCAACGACGTAGCAGGCGACGGCACAACCACAGCCATAGTACTGGCCCAGGCAATGGTACGCGAAGGCCTTAAAAACATCGCAGCAGGCGCCAACCCAATCATCCTGCGCAATGGTATGCAAAAAGCCACTGATGCAGCAGTAGCCGCAATCCAAGGCATGAGCCAAAACGTAGACGGCAAAAACCACATAGCCAAAGTTGCGGCAATCTCTGCCGGCAACAAAGAAGTAGGCGACATGGTTGCAGAAGCAATGGACAAAGTGTCCAGCGACGGTGTTATAACAGTAGAAGAATCCAAAACCATGTTTACAGAGCTAGAACTGGTAGAAGGTATGCAATTCGACCGTGGTTACCTAAGCGCATACATGTGCACAGATATGGAAAAAATGGTTGTCCAAATGGAAAGCCCCTATATCCTTATCACTGACAAAAAAATCTCAACAGTACAAGAAATCCTTCCACTGCTTGAGCAAATTGTACAAATCGGCGCAAAGCTGGTAATCGTAGCAGAAGACGTAGAAGGCGAAGCCCTTACAACCCTAGTGCTTAACAAGCTACGCGGCACCTTCCACTGTGCAGCAGTAAAAGCCCCAGGCTTTGGCGACCGCCGCAAAGCAATGCTAGAAGACATCGCCATCCTAACCGGCGGCCAAGTAATCTCCGCAGAGCTAGGTCTAGAGCTTAAGGACGCAACCCTAGAATCCCTAGGCAAAGCCAAAAGCGTAAGAATCGAAAAAGAAAACACCATAATCATAGACGGCGACGGCACCAAAGCCGACATAGACGCCCGCGTTGCACAAATCAAATCTCAAATAGAAGAAACCACTTCAGAGTTTGATAAAGAAAAACTGCAAGAACGCCTTGCCAAACTAGCCGGCGGCGTAGCAGTTATAAAAGTAGGCGCCCCCACAGAAACAGAGCTTAAAGAGAAGAAGCTCCGCATGGAAGACGCCCTTTCTGCCACCCGCGCAGCAGTAGAAGAAGGTATAATCTGCGGCGGCGGCTCTGCCTTTATCCACGCCGCACCAAAAGTGCAATTGGTAATAGACAGCTTAGTAGGCGACGAAAAAACCGGTGCTCAAATCATATTAAAATCTCTTGAAGCCCCAATCCGTCAAATAGTAAGCAACGCCGGCCTTGAAGGCGCTGTTATTGTAGACGCCATGAAGGCAAAAGACAAAGGCACAGGCTTTGACGTACTATCCGAGACCTTTGTAAACATGATAGAAGCAGGCATCATTGACCCAACCAAAGTAACCCGCACCGCACTACAAAACGCAACCAGCGTAGCCTCCACCCTGCTAACCACAGAGGCAGTAGTAACAGACATCAAAGAGCCAGAGCCACCAATGCCCCCAGGCGGTGGCGGAATGGGCATGATGTAGTTACAAACACTACCCGTATATTCTATTAAATAAGTAAAGCAAAACAAAAAACCGCGCAAAAGCGCGGTTTTTTTAATTCTATCCTTTAAATCATATCATACTAATCTCAGTTAAAAAGTTAAATCCAGTGCGAGGATTTTTGTCACAAGCCAAGGAAGTGCCGACGACGCGGGCCAAGAAAGCCCGCTAGAAGGTGCTGACGCAGGATTGTGGCAAAAAGACCGCAATGGGTTTAACTTTTTAGCTGAGATTAGTATGAATTCAGCGATAACGGCCCACAACCATAAGACCGAGCCCAACGCAACATCTTTATAAAACCAATAACCAATCCCACAACCACATAAAGACAAACCACAACCCAAGCATGTAGTACAATAGGATGTGGGGGTATACCTCCCAGATTAAACACAAAAACATGACTAACATACAACATCTGCGAATCATAAACATACCGCGTAAACCCATATGCTACATCTGTATCCGCATTCCTAACAACCCACACATCCACCCTATTTTCCTGCGGATTAACCCACATACTACCAGTTACACTGTCAGCATAAATACACCCAGGCCTTTTATTAGCAGCCTTAGTAGCAAATTCGCGTGTCCTAATAAGTTGCGCAAAGGAAAACTCGACAAACCTATAACTATTCTCATTGGTTAAAAGATGCTTAAAAGCAGCATGTTCCCTTGCTTCATAAAGCATTGATTCAGTAATAAGCATAATAAGCTGGGTCCCATCTCGCACCATACCACCATAAAAATCAGGATATATAACAACACCATTAACACAACGCTCCAGCTGGCTATACATTACCCTAACCTGCTCACTTACGTAATTATATAAATTCATATTATGGCTAAAAGGATAAGATGACGCCCGTATTTGCAATGCCCCCATCGTCTCAAATTTATGTGCAACACGGTGTGCAAAGTGCATAGAACGCGCTGGCCGTATATTGATTATTACAATGGCAGCTACAAAGGAAAGCAAAATAAACAATGCAAGAAATCTTTTTATGTACATATACACCCCCGATATATCCACTCCCTATAACAAATTACAAAGTTATTATTGCATTACACATTTCAAAGTGCAAGGTAATACGAATCTCTGAAAATCACGTCGACAACCGAGGGTCAAATCGGCGGCTTTAAGCCGTTTTTCGCGATGCGTTGTCGACGATGATTTTCGAGATTCGTATAAAGTAAAACCCCCGGGGTGTATGACACACACTCCGGGGGTTTCCTGTCTACCTAATTATTCTCTATATTCCCCTACTCTTTATCATCATTGATAAAATCGTCAAGACGTTTTTCACGGTCATAGCGGGATTTATTGGTTTTGTATTCACCAGATGCTACAGCCTGCTTCTTAGTTATTGTGATAATCCCGTAAGAAGCAATCCCTAGCCCTATAACTGCACCAAATATGGCAAAACTTATCCCTATTGGGTTGGTTTGTGGGTTAGGCCTTTGTGCGCCTGGTGTAGGTGTTGGGCTTGGTGGCCGTGGTGATGGAGAAGGCGACGGAGACGGCGATGGGCTGGCAGCTGGGGATGTAGTTGGATTTGGCGATGGTGACGGTGATGGCGACGCTGCGGGTGAAGGGCTTGGAGATGGAGATGGTGACGGACTTGGCGAAGGCAATGGTGAAGGTCTTGGTGATGGGCTTGGCGACGGACTTGGTGTAGGGGGCAATGGTGAAGGGCTTGGCGTCGGCAAAGGACTTGGCGATGGGGTCGGCGTCTGTATTGCTACGTTGACAGCAGTAACCTGTGTAACTACCCCTGAAGCAATCGTAAATGGAATCCTTATTGGGTTAAGTACAAACCCGGTGGGTGCAACTGTCTCCCGCAGGAAGTACTGTCCTGGTTCCAAATCTCTTGTTGCTTCACCAAAGGTGTCTGTTGTTACAGTTGCAACAACTGAATCATCTGTTGCCCTCATAATCTGGAATGTTGCGCCAGGAAGTAAAGCATTTGTACCCTGGGCCACTTTTGTCACTACCAGCCGCCCATTTGGCGGTGGTATTGGCGAAGGTGATGGTCCTGGTGCAGCCACGTTTACCACTGTCAGGGTTGCAACATTATTGGGTGTTATGGTAAAAGGCAACCGTGTTGGGTTTAGTACAAACCCAGGAGGGGCCGCAATTTCACGCAAGAAGTACTGCCCTGGCGGCAGACTGTGGGAAGCTTCACCATTTGCATCTGTAGTGATTTGCCCAACTACAGAATCGTCTGTGCCACGCCTTATTTCAAATGTTGCACCTGGCAGCAAAGCATTTGTACCTTGTGCAATTTTTGTTACCAATACCTGCCCATTGTTAACTGGCGGTGGTGTTGGTGATGGCGTTGGGGCAGGTGTTGGTGTTGGCGTTGCAGTTTCTGCTACGTTTATAACACTTCTGATTGTTTGTGAACCTGACGTAATTGTAAATGGAATCCTTACAGGATTAAGAACAAAGCCTGTTGGTGCTTGTATCTCACGGATAAAATATTCACCTGGAGGCAAGTGTCTGCTGGCCTCACCAAAATTGTCAGTTGTGACTGTATAAATTAGTGATTCATCTGCGGTAAGCCTTATTTCAAAAATTGCGCCAGGAAGCAAAGCACCTGTTCCTTGTGCGGTTTTAATTATTAACAACTGCCCTGGAGGTGGTGGGGTTGGCGAAGGTTCTGGAGAGGGAGAAGGTTCGGGCGAGGGCTCTGGTGAAGGGTATGGCGAGGGCTCTGGAGAGGGATATGGTGATGGTTCTGGCGAAGGTGTTGGAGGTGGGGTGGCCCTATCCTTTGACCCTACCAATGCATAAAATGTCATTGGACTATTAACTGTCATACTATTCATAAGCCAGTCTCTCGTGGTCATATCTTCCCAATACAAAAGTATCGGATTGGGAAGTGTAGGGTTAATTAGCTCCCAACCTAGGAAACCATCACCTTCTGTGGGAATAATAATAGGATACTCATCATTTACCCAAGGCAATTGATATGGGGATGAAAACACATAACCGGCAGGCCGGTATATGTAAATTTCATGACTGCTTACCCTTGTTACCTGCCGGCTTCCACCCTGACCGGGACCAGGCACATATAAGCCATCTTCTATAGGGGTTGCAAGGTTTTGGAATACAACACCTGCGGTTTGGTCAACGCTGTAGACAAGGAATGTAATCCTGTGCTGGCCGGTGACATCACCGCCGCCACCTCCACCGCCATTATCATCACCATTACCGTTGTCATAACCATTTCCGTTGCCATTATCATAATAGCCATTGTCGTGGCCATTATCATAATAACCGTTGTCATTGTAATCGTCATCGGCTATTGTGAGGCGTGAGGGGGATATTAGCCCCAACACTGTAATAGCAATCATTACTGTTGCCAGCAATATCACCTTTAGCAATGTTTTTGGTTGTACTTGTTCCTGCTTTAATATCTTCATCTTGTTTCTCCTCTCAAGAGGTATCTATATATTTATATTAACTGAAACCCTCAGCAATTTGTTCCTACTCTTGTACTCTCACTGCAAATACTAACTTTCTTTGGTCGTTTACCCTGTAAGGGTGACATGTTAGCAGCGTAATCATGTCCACTCCCTCACGTATCAATATAGAATCCATAGCATCAAAGTCCAGCCTATCTGCTACTATTTCATATCCTATTACCTTATACGTTAGGGTTTGGTATGGGTTGGTTATTAGTATAATGTCACCATTTTCTAATAGATGTAAGTCCCTAAACATACGTGCACGGGTTAGGCCCCTATGGGCGGTTATTACAGCGTTTGTACTTGGCCCGCCTACCGGCAGGGAAGTATGTGTCATATGGGCTGCGCCCCGCAGCATATTACCGTCATTAGAACCTGCAAATATTGGTATGCGGATGTCTATCTTCTCGATTGTTATAAAGCCCAGCATCTCGTCTGTAATACCTGCTACTTGTGTAACGCTAAAATATACTTCTTCTGCAGCTTCCAGGCTGTTTAAGTCTTCTTGCGCTGTTTCGTATAGGTTGTTGTTGTGGTTTGTCATCTGGTTATTTAGCCAATAAAATGGGTCTTGATTTAGGTCAAAGTTGAAAATAAAGTCTAGGTCATAACTTTCATAGCACCAGTTGCCGGTTGTTATATTGCCTATATATGTATTGCCTACATAAAGGTTACCGCTTTGGCCAAGTGATAAGTTTCCTAAGGAAATATTCCCCCCATTTGTACCAAGATAGAGGCCGCCACCAGCACTTACATATAAATTGCCGTCTGGGCTTACAAATAAACCAGCTTCTTCGCCAGAGTATAGGCCGCCATTGGATGCTATGGTCAAATCCCCTACTGTGAGATATCCATTACTGCTTAGGGGAAGGCCCCCAAGGGTTAGGTATCCGTTGTTATCTACAGTAAGCTGGCTTGTATATTCAAAGGAAAGATTACCTATTGTTACATTGCCATCGCCATCGAAAATTATGTCACCATTGGTTGAGCCTACGGGCAAATGGCTTACTGTATACCATAGGTTTGCGCGCTCACTTATCCAGCGCTGTTGTATAAAGTTTCTTGAATCATCTAGGCTTTGCTGCCATTCTAAAATTAAATTGTCTGCATATCTGTCATACATAAATCTCATAACTTGGGGGTAAAGGACTACTGTTGCGCCTATGAGCAAAAACACAATTGCCATGCCCATTGCCAACTTACGCCTTATACCATCTGACTGCCTGCGCCCAATGCTTACTCTGCGGCGTGGACGGCCATATTGGGTTGAAAGGTATACGGGGTTGCTTTTTGCGGATGCTGGAAGATCGATATAAGGGTCATTGTCTAGTGGGTTTACTGGGGCTACTTCACCATCGGGAAGCAGGCCAGACCTTTTCCGTAACCATCCGCGTAGGATTCTTGCAATTTGGTAAAGCACAAAAAATAGTAGGAATGCCAAAAACCCTATAAAAGCAGTTATTAGTCTCCAGTTAGTGTCTAGCATTGTTAGGATTGGCTCAATTTCGGCTGCCATGTTTTGCAGGTATGGTACCCTTGTACCCCTTATCAGCAGCCTGTGAGAATTTATTGCCAGGGGGGTACATGTGATTAGGGTTACAAAATCCTCACCAGGGTAGAGGCGTATCAGCTCTACTTCGTGAGGTTCTACAATATCTATCTGGATAACCTGGTATGCCAGGCGTTGGTCTAGTACGTTTAGAAAAAAGTAATCGCCATATGTAACTTGACCGTCTAGTATGTCTGTAAACATACGGGCCTCTGGCAGGCCTGAGTGTGCGGTTATTACCGCGTGGGTATTTTCCCCGCCTACGGGGAAGGACGTACCGGCAAGGTGACCAGCAGCCCTGTCTAGTACTGCAGAACTTGTACCATGCAACACAGGCATACTAATGTTTACTACAGGTATTTCTATTGTTGCCATAACCCCGCCAACATTTAGGGTACGCATATACTCTTCTGGCAAGGTGTCTATTTCCGCAAAGGGGTCTGAGATATTTATTTCATTTATTGATTCATTAAAATCCATAGCGCGCTGTATTTCGTCATTTATCCTATCTTGCTCCATTTGGGCAACATCTACATGATACATGTCTATAATACCGGACTGGATTCTTCCATTCCACCAGCTTGCTACATCTGGATATACAAAGAAGCCTACGCCTATCAGAAGAGTGATTACAAATAGAATGGTGGATAGTATCTTCATAACGCGTACCTCCTTTGCTGTGAAATAAGTAGGGGCAGGGGTTTACCCTGCCCCTCTTTAGGCTTAGTTACTGTTTAAGCTTTTATTGGAAGCTTATTGAATGGTTCTTACAACTTTGCTTTTGTCCTTTTTCCTTGCAAGGAAGAGGAACAAGCCAGCGATACCCATGAGGGAAACGCCTGCAGTTGTGAATAGTACGGTACCGATACCACCTGTCATTGGAAGTTGGAAATCGCGGGTATTGGTGAATAAGAAGGTAATATAGAATCTGCAACGACATGTGAAGTTAGCGCATGATGCAGCGTGTGCTGGATCCAAGTGTTGAGCAAGAGTATAACCACAATGACCGCAAATATTGCCATTGGCAGGGGTTGCTGCACGTGTACAATCAGTTTCACATGTATTCCAGTTTGCATGGTTTATATAAACCCTTCTCAAACCAGTAATACGGCGATATTGTGAGCCTGTTACAGGATCATGTGGTGCTATTGCTTCATACAGGTAATAGATGCCTGGTTCAAGATTCATAAATACCGCTTGGCCTTGACCAGAAGATGCACGAGCTGGTACAGCAGTTACTAAATTGTAGTCAGCTGCTCTAACAAAATCAGCTGGAGCTATATCCAAAGTAGAACCTGCAACACCACCTGATATTGCTATTCTATGAGGAGCTGCGTCAGTATTTCTTATGCCATTTGTAACTTGGTTGTATTCAAACAAGAAGAACACAGCGCCATCTAGCCTTACATCTGATGGGTTAACTTTATCAATTACTAGTGAGTGAATTTCTTCCCCTGGACGTTGACCTGGATTGCGCTCGCCAAAGTCATATTCAGGCCTGTTACCATATCGTAGGACAAAGTTATTTGTTAATGAACCTAAATTGTCAACTTCTTGAACAAATGTTGCCAAAGTGCTGAATGAAATAGTTAATCTTGGTGTATCAATTCCAGCATTTGCAGGATCCGCTAGAATATTTGCTACATAGTTTCTTCCAGCTGTGGTTAGGTATACAAAGAATGTTTGAGACTCTGGTGGTCCAGCAATTGTGTGAACTGCAGTCACCCAGTTGACATTACCTGCGTTTGTAACAGGTATACGTATAGCACCATTAACTTGACATGTTACCCAAACACTTAATACAAGGGTATCATGGAAGTTTGCGCCACCAGCAGCAGGAGTTGGAGCTATTCCACCTGGATTATTAGCAGGAAGGTTAAAGTGAGTAATTGTTTCAAGGCGAATCCTATAGTCCAAATCATCTCGGACAGAAAGATGGAAAGTTCCTGATGGTTGTGTTCCAATATAAGGTACATCAGCTGGTGGGATTTGCTCAAGTTCAGCAAAGTCTGCAGGAAGACCTATATGGATAAACCATTCCCATCTGCTAGTTGCTGGATTTGGGTTTGGTAATGCAGTTATATTGTCAAGGTCTTTAGTTGTATCTGGAGGACCTTGTTGCTTTGGCCATACATGCACGTCATAAATCCATGAACCTTGTTGTCCTGGAACAGGTGTTGCTGGTGGAGTTGGATTGGGTGTTCCATCTGGTTGACGGCCGTGCAAGAATGTTGGCAAGTTTACAAGGAAAGGCTGGATGATATCATGAGTTTCGGTTACACCTCTATCAGCAGCAGCAATATACCTACAAACTTCAACTTCCCATACAAGCCATAGGCCATGACCATGGTCACCACCAGCTGCGTCTCCGCCTTCGTTTAGCATTGTTTCGCTAAAGATTGCTTGCCCATCAGTATCGGTTCTCATTTGATGTGAACCTGGAACAGCATTTACATGAATTTGTTGTGGCTGTGTAGGACGTGTTGCAGGTATCCCATCATTACCTGGAATTGCAACGTTACCGGTTGTACCAGTACTGGTTACATACCAGTTGCCAGGAGTAGCAGGGATGGAGATATTAGCACCACCAGAACTTGCTAGAACTGGACGCCTTGTTACACCATCAGCTCCAACAACAGGAGCACCGAGATAACCTGCAACAATTGAGTTTGCAACTGCTGTTGGAAGGCGGGATGCTTCACCAGCACCAGCTTGGAAGTTACCAGGATCTGGTGTTGCAGCAGGATTCGGTGTTGGCACTATCGGCACAAAAGCTGCAGGAGCTTGAACACGTGCCATACGCCAATATGCGCCTTCAACTGCTTCCATTGTGCCAGCTGGTGGGCCAGATACCCATGGGCCAGCAATTGGCGGGGTTTGAAGACCAATAACATGGTTTACAGTCAACATAACAGGTTGATTGGGATTTCTTTGGGCACCAAAGTCAAATGGATTACCGCCTGGTGGTGGTGGTGGGTTTTGACCAAACGGTGTTGGCGCAGGTGTTGGTGATGGCAAACCTGCAAAAACTGTTACTCCTGTGCCAAGAATCATGGCAACAGTAAGTACTAGGGCAATGAATGGTTTCATTGCTTTTCTCATCTTTCATCTCTCCTTCTGAGATATATTTGTCTTTTTAAAGCGTATAATACGCTTTTTATGCAACCTACCCCTTACTGGCAAATCCCCTTGAGTATGTAACCTGTTGTGTGAACATAACGTCTGGCGGATTGGTACCATGTTTAGGGTGGTAGACATCGTGGTTGTGGTGTTTCTTGGTTTACATAATTTCTTAAATTGTTGCTTACATCATTTATTGCTTACACATAAAACTTACATGATTGCTTGTGCACTTTGGCACAGGTTAGCTATGTAGTACACAGCTATTGTATGAAGCTTTTGGTTGGTGTAGTTGTGGCGTAGGGGTTGGGTGGGGATACAGTACATAAAGCTGCTTGTCATGGCCTATATGCCGGCGGGTTGATAATGGCCATGGGTAGTAAACCTTATTACCTGTTTTTGCTTTACTATTGTGTGCCCCGTGTGACTGTGGTGTCATCTGCGACTGAATGCATTTTATCGGGTTTGGCACTGTAAAGCAATAGGTTTTTATTACAGGTTTGCTACATAATTACTACTGATATGTTTCGCTTGAAACAACTCTATTGTGGTGCTGGTGCAGTCTCTTCTTAATATGTACTGCAAAGCCCTTATACTATGGTATGCGGCTTGCTGCATGGTTGCTATTGCAGGGCTTTTGGCTGCTTGGGGTTCCCCACCCCGGACTTGGCGATAGTGTATACCTTTTTTGCTTAAAATGCAAGTGCTTAAATAAGGATTATTTTTGTGCAGTTTTTGGCAGGTTGGTAGGGGTGTGGTGCAGGTTGGCGTGGTTATTATACAGGTTAGTGGTTAAATGTTGTGGTGTTGATGCTTTTTTGGTTTGGGTTTTATGGTTATTTATATGTAGTTTTTATTTGTTTTTGCTATTTATGATGTTTGGATGTGTTGGGGGGGTAGTGGTTGTAAATGGCAGGGATGTAGGTTGTGGCTTCGGTGCTTTTCTTCTTTTTAGATGTACTTCAATAGCTATTGATGAAGTGATATGTTTTTGCAGGGTAGCCATGGCGGTGGTGCGGGCGTAGAAAGGGTTGCCCCTACAAAACCCCGCAAACCTGGTATTTCTGGCGTAGGGGTAACCCTTGCTGCGCCCGCAAATTTGCATTTGTCAACAGTCCCGGGACACCGCCCCCTATACACAGGCATAATATTGCAGGTAAGGGGGTTGGGTGATTAACCTTTAATGCTATTGCAATTGATTATTGCTGATGTAGCTTTTGCTTTAAGCTCAAAGACTGTATTTATGCAAATTGTGGTCTCCTGTATTCACATGCTTTATGTTCATGCTATGTTGCTATGCGTGTGGCTGTGAATGCTAGAACCACCCTTCGTCGCCTATGGCGACATTTCCCCTCCTGAGAGTAATGTCAACAACTTAAGGAAGAAGCTACTAGAAAAGCGGAAATCCCCATCTTCGTCGTTGCGAGGCGAAGCCGAAGCAATCCAGGCAATCCGAGGACTCTGCTGGATTGCTTCGGCTTCGCCTCGCAACGACGGGCTAAACAGTAGTGTTTTTGCTTTAGGAAAAGATGAAATTAAGTTCTCTTAAGTTGATGACATTACTTCTGAGAGGGGAATTTGGTTGCGCCTTGCATCTTCCTCAGCCTTGCTTATTTACTGGTGATCTAATTTATTGAAGTTCCGCTTTTATTATGTCATTACATATAATTGTTAGGTTACTGTTTTGTTCTTATGGGCTCTTGCTTCATTATTAAGGGCTGCCTATCCGTCTTCTCTCGGCATTGATTTATTATGCGCACATTATTGAAAATTCTACACCACCTCAAAAATTGTAGGCCGCTAACCCCAAGTTACATAACAAGTTGACTTGGATAATGCGCTTGGGATGCTTGTTGCTGCATTGAGTGAAAGACGAGGTGTTAAAAATCAGCATTAATAAAGTTTTATGCATATAAACTCATAATGTTCCATGCAAAACAGCATCACACTATGCTAAATATGATTATTTTATAACGAATTTTATTATAATTTACATATCGATAGTGAATAATGAAATTATTTTGTAAATTTTTGTTGACTTATTGATATTTATGCATGTATATTATGGCATAAATTAGTGATGGATTTTACAAGGAGGATTTTTATGTTTAAGGTTAAAGGGCGCTTTGTGGCATTATTACTTGCTGTTTTAATGGTGATGAGTAGCTTTTCGGTTATCGCTGCAACTGCACAGGTGGATGATAATGATTATCGTCCTCGGCAACATACTGAAATAACTGAAGTGACACTAGTTTCCCATGAAACAAGTTATGTCAATGAACAAAATTTTTATGAATTACCGGCCCCTCTTGGAATCATCGGATTCGAGGATGGGTTTGACAGTAATCCAAGCGCGCTTATAGAAATCGGTGTTCAGTTTAGAACCCCGCCATCTGTTGCGCTTAGGTTAATGCAAGAGACAAATCCACGCGCACGTAACCTTTCCGCTTCTCATGAATCGTATGCGATTGCTGCGCATACGGCCTTCTTTACACAGTTAAGCCAATTGGGTGAGCGTGAGCGCGGAGCCTTTGGTGCGTTTAGCTCACAATCGTTTGACGTGATTAGCGAGCACCACGAATTATTTAATGGTGTATTTCTTCGTGTACCGGCATATATGGTAGAAGTTATTGCTGAATTGCCTGAAGTATATGCTGTAATGCCAAATGCCGAAGTTGTTTTTGTTGGAGATATAGGAAATGGCGATGACATAATTTATGAAAATCAAGAAGAAATTGAATACGAAGATGCAGACTATAATGATGACACTTATGAAGAAGTAGAATATGAATATGATGATCTAGGCTATGAGAATGATGACCACGAGGATTATGAAGATTTTGAAATTCCAAGTACATCTTTTGAGCCTTTTGGTATTGCGCCTGGCGATAACTTTATGCGCCAAACAAGAGAGTTGTTTGATGTCTACTATATTCACAACACACTAGGCATTACCGGCAGCGGTGTCCGCGTTGCGGTTATTGACTCAGGTATAGACTATAACCATCCTAGATTTGTACCATTTCAAGACCCTATAACAGGAAGGGTGCGCGGGCGCAATTTTGCAGAGAACTTAAATTCCCCCATGGATGTACCAGGTGCTGATGGCTTTGGTCATGGGACAAGTGTTGCAGGCCCTGTTATTGCCATGGCCCCTGGCATTGAGTTGTGGGCATATAGAACTTCACATATAAGCAGTGTTATATCAGCGGTTGAAAATGCACGAAGCGTGGCTAATGCAGATGTTATAAATATTAGCCTCGGGCCCCCGCCGTCTTGGGATGGACCATTTAACGCTATAAAAGGTGCACTTAATCTTGCAGCACGTGATGGTATTGTTGTTGTTGCAGCTGCCGCTAATAGGGGCCCAAATCCTTTTTCTACGGATATCCGTGGCGGATTGGTGTTAACAGTTGCAAATGGTGAGCTTGGAAGCGATATTCCCTCCACCCACAACCGGGGCGGCGTTTTTGCAGAGTCATCACGGGGGCCAGAACCTATAACATTTCTTATAGGCCCAGACATTACAGCACCGGGAACACTTGTGAGAACTACTGATTTTGGCGGGGGCTATACTTTGGCAACAGGGACTTCATTTTCTGCCCCTACTATTGCTGGTATTGCAGCGCTGTTAATTCAAGCTTTCCCATCGGCTTCGTCTTGTGAAATTATTGCCCGGATAATGAATACTGCCGGGCAGCTTGATTACCAGGCTAACCCGTCTGTCAGATATGAAAATTCGGTTTTTAGTATTGGTGCTGGGTTTGTTAATCCTATCCAAGCTTTGACTGGTAGTGCATATGCTACAGTTAATAATGTTATTGAATGGGGCGGACTTGGTTTTGCTGGGTGGCCTACTGATTATATTGCTTTTTCTACACCTGCTTTAAATTTTGGAGCGGTATTTGGCAATGTTAGCCAGCCATTGACAGTAACAATCCATAACCCTGGTAGTGGTATATGGGTGCCAGAAGTTCGATTTAACAATCATGTTAGAAGCCATGATGGCGTGGGCCTGAGTTTGGTTAGCTCTGGCTCTGATGGCCAAGGGCTTACATTTACGTATCAGATGACATTTGCAGGCAATGTATCGCGGGGTATGTACGAAGGTAATGTGGTATTTACAAATGCAATGCAGCCTGGGCGGGTTATTTCTGTGCCTTTTGGGGCTTATTATGATTTTGAGCGGGTTTTAACAATTCGCCCAAATATCGATCATGTTTTCCCATCAAGACAAGAGGGTTATACCTCAGCTGAACAATTACGAATAAATGCGGAAAACCGCAGTATCGTACACTCTGGTCAAAGATATATATTTATATCGGGCCCTAATGCAGACAGCTTTGAGCACTCGCTATATCCTGTAAATTTTATTCTCAGTGTTAATCCCAGATCTGGCAATATGACTACTAGCGCAATTTTTACTATTCGCCCAAGACTGGGCCTACCTGTGGGGACACATACAGCTATCGTCACAATAGTAAACAGACAAATGATGCCAAATGATGCTCCTACTTCTTTTAATATTAGCTTTGAAGTGACAGAAGCACCGGTGGTTAGGGCTGACTCTTGGGAAGAGCTTCGTGCAGAGGTAAATGCATCTGAACCAGGGGTAGAAACAAGGATATATATTGGTAGTAGCTTTGCAGCAACAAACACTGCAATCACAATCCCGGCAAACCGACACATTACATTAGTAAGTTCAAACACAGCAGAGGGTTCGGCTAATATACGAACATTGACGCAAGAAAATCGGAATCAACGTCATTTTATAATTAATGCTACTGGTAGTTTAACTTTGTGCCGGAATATCACATTACGTGGTAGTCGCGACACCATGAGTGGCGGTGTGCAAGTTAATGGTGGCGGCAAACTTGTTATGAACACAGGAAGCATAATTGAAAATGCATGGGATGCCGCGGTAGTACTAAATGGTAGTGGCACCGAAGAATCTACACAAGCGCGGTTTACTATGAATGGTGGCATTATTCAGCACAACATAGGAAGGCATGTTGGCGGTGTGGATGTCGGTACTAATTCTATATTTATAATGAATGACGGAAGCGAAATAAAATATAACATCTCGAATCAGCCAGTAAATACGAGCCAATCTGCTGGTGGTGTTTTATTACATGCACGAACCTCTATTTTCGAAATGCGAGGGACTGCGACAATAAGAAATAATATCGTTTATAGAACCGTAAGATATACTGCTGGAGGCGTTTTGGTATCGGATAATGGTACATTTACTATGTATGGCGGAAATATTATTAATAATGAAGATTCCACTAATGGCATCGGTGGTGTTTTAATACGGAGTGGCACTTTTACTATGCATGATGGAAGGATAAGTGATAACATCGGCAGAGGTGTACAGCTACGTTATGGTACTTTTACTATGAATGACGGTGAAATATGCAGGAACACGTTTATTGGGGTAGAACTAACTCATGGAACAATGACAATGAGCAATGGCATTATAAGTGAAAATTGCGACATGGGTGTACGCATAAGTTCAAATTTTGTACCAGCAATATTCACGATGGCTAATGGAATGATTAGCGACAATAGGTCAACTGGAGTCTCCATTAGAAACACAGTATTTACAATGCTTGGTGGAGAGATAAGGGGAAATATAAGCGAAGGACAATTTGGTGCGGGAGTACAAGTGAACTTGGATGGTGAGTTTACTATGGAAGGTGGAGTTATTACCGAAAATACTCAAAATGGAGGTACAACAGCAAATGCCGGTGGTGGCGGCGTACGTGTTACAGGTGGTACATTTAACATGACCAGCAGCAACGCTATAATAAAGAATAATAACTCTTTAGGGACAGCGATAACCGCAGGTGGTGGTGGAATACATCAAGCTAATGGCATTGTTAATATCACTGCAGGGGAAATTACAGGCAATACTGCGCTAAGAGGCGGAGGCGTTTATGTATCTGCAACAGCAGTGAGTGCATTCACAATTACCGGTGGCTCAATCACAAGCAACACAGCCACACAAAATGGTGGAGGCATATATTCAACCCAGGCCAATCATTCCCATATAATCCCTGCGACTGCTTATCAAAACCTAAACATCGGGCCTGATGTAATCTTCACCAACAATACTGCAGGGAACGGCCCATCTGCCTTACCAAATAACCGCCTACCCCATATAGCAACCACACAATCTACCATCTGGGGTTATGCTTTAAACAACCACGACATCAACTATACAGGCCGCCTAGGCCTAGGCAATGAACATGGTATTAGCACATGGGTACAACTACGTGCAGCAATCAACGCAGCACCATACAACACACCTACAACATTATATATATTAAACAGCTTTGAAACCCCATGGAATACAACCGCAGGCGATACTATTTTAATACCAGCAGGCCACCATATTACATTAGTTAGTTCAAATCAAAATGGCGATGAAGCTAATGTTCGCGTTATAACACAAACTAGAAGCAACCCACACTTCATTGTTAGCGCTGGAAGTAGTTTAACACTATGTCGCAATATTGTATTAAGCAGGAATTTAGACAATTTTGTAAATGCAGGCGGCATATCTGTATCTGGCGGTGGTGAACTAATAATGAACCCTGGCAGTGTCATCGAAAATGTACGAGGCTCAAATTCTGTTTCGCTAAATGGTAGTGGTACCGATGAAGCTAGTCGCGCACGCTTGACTATGAATGGCGGAACGATTCGTAACGGTCAAAGCTTTAATGTTGGTGGTGTATTGGTTGGAGCAAACTCAATTTTTATAATGAATGATGGGAGTATGCTTTACGGTAATAGAACACTGAATGCTGCAAGAACCACTGCTGCTGCGGGGGGTGTACTTGTATCAACACCAACATCTGTATTCGAAATGAGAGGCTCTGCAACAATAAAGGACAATGAATCCACTCCAACCAATTTATTGGTGACTGAAAATCCTGGTCACGCTGGTGGCGTGTTAGTAGTTGATGGGATTTTTACAATGTATGGTGGTTATATAGTAAATAATAGAACTGTATCACCACGTGGTGGCGGTGGCGTCCGGGTATCTGATGGATTATTTACAATGCATGATGGATATATAACAGGTAATATTTCTCCTGGTGGCGGAGTCCGCTTAGACCGCTTTGGTGGCGCACACTTTATTATGAATGGCGGAACAATAAATAATAACGATGATTCAGGTGTGCAAATATGGTTTGGTACCATGACAATGAACGGTGGGGTGATAAGAGATAATAACCAAGGTGTTAGAATTGGAGCTGCTACATCTGTGTTTAATATGAATGGTGGTGAAATACGAGACAACACAAGTACGCAAACATTGGGTGCAGGTGTCCACATACATTCAGGAACATTCACAATGGCAGGAGGCCGAATTTATAATAATATTAACGATGGCTTGTGGCGCGCTAACTCTGGTGGTGGCGGAGTGCGCATTGCAAATGGAACGTTTAATATGATTAGTAACGATGCAGTAATAGAAAACAATCATGCAATTGAAGCACACTGGGCTGTCGGAGGCGGGATACGCCATGACGGTGGCACTGTCAATATCACTGCAGGTAGAATCATTGGGAATACTGCACTAAGGGGTGGAGGCGTACATGTTTCGGCAGTGGCAGTTGGTGCATTTACTATGACCGGTGGCTCAATAGCAAATAACAGCGCTGCCCAATATGGCGGGGGGATATATTCAACCCAAGCCATCCATTCACAAATAGTTCCCGAAACTGCCTACCTAAACCTAAACATCGGCCCAGCTGTAGTCTTTGTTAGCAACACCGCAGGCAACGGCCCCTCAGCTCCACCAGACAACCGCCTACCCCACATAGCCACAACTTCAGCCAGCAGATGGGGTCATCCACTAAACAACTACGACATAAACTACACAGGCCGCTTAAACCAAGAACATGGCATAGGCACCTGGGCGCAACTGCGCGCAGCAATAAACGCAGCACCACCCAACACCCCCACAACAATATATTTACTAAACAGCTTTGACGCCCCAACAGGCGCTGAAGCCAATGCAATAACAATCCCAGCAGACAGGCAGATAATCCTGGTAAGCTCTAACCCGACCCCGGGCCCTGCCAATGTCCGCATGGTAGCCCAGCATAATAGCAATCAGCGCCACTTTATTGTAAGCGGCCACCTTACGCTTGGCCGCAATGTTACCCTTAGCCTGGGCAACAACTCTGGCGGGGTGCAGGTGGCAGGCGGTACTTTTGTCATGGCTGATGGCAGCGATATCTTGGCGGGGTAAATGCTAGCGGCACTATATGTAAGTATATAATTAATAAAGGCCCCATCCTGGTAGTTTATAGGATAGGGGCCTTTTATTATTTGCGCTTATCGATTACTTTTTTATCTCCAAACCTTTCGCGCAAAAGCTGAATATCTGATTTTTCTGCATTTGCTGCATCTAATGCTTGTTGAATTGTTGTTATTGACTCTAAACATTCACCGTAAAACGCTTGTGTATACACTTTCACATCAAAAGGATACCTCGAATCATTTAGGTATTTTCTTAGAAACTTCAGATGTGGAGAAATTTTACTGTACTCAATTTCATCCTTTATTGTACGCCCTAAGCCAATTATATCATGGGTACTTAGATAAGGATTGTTTGGGTCTTTTCGTTCAACCATGGATTTGAGGAAAAGCTCGCCTGCCAGGCACAGCAATGTAACTGCAACCCTGTATTTATTGGCAGCAGCCAGTATTTTTGCACTTTCTAACTGTTCACAGGCGTTTGTGTAAAAGTCCATCCAGCTGTACCCCCTCTTGTAAGATTGGCCGGATTATTGTGTCCCCTTTGGGTATTTGTTTTAACGCATATTCCGGTAAAAAAATTATATCGCATGGTAAATTTATATCCCAATTACGGATACTGGAATCTATATCCCATTCGTCCTCGGGGGTAATTTCTTCGGCAGTTATTAAAGCCAAATCAATGTCTGACTGCAAAGATGGGCACTGCCTAGCGCAGCTTCCAAACAAAATAATATTTTTGACAACTGGATATTCTTGGAGTTTTATAAGCATATGAGTAATAGCATCTTTATGTGGCTGAGGTAATATCAATTGTTCTATATCGGTAATGGTAATCATGGTAATAGTACCCCTTCCATTATATTAAAGGTAATATGCTTTATAATTAGTATAGCATTTTTTCCATGCATTGTCCCAGGCATAATGTCTGTTTTATGTTAGTGGGAACAGGCCCTAGTTTACTTAGCCTTCCCCTTTCCAACCCCTTCTAACCCTACCCCGCTTAGGAATACTATGGGCTGCATACCGCAAGGTCAGCAAAAACGCCCCAACCCGGCCATACCCAACCACACGGTATGCGTGATAAATCATAATAGCGGACGAAAACCGCCGCCCGGATTTGGAGGTATCAGTCATTCTATATTGCAAAAGAGGCATGTCCACACCATATGCAAACCCTACTTCCCGCAATATCTTAAGCCACACTACATAATCTTCGTGAAGGCCGCCTTCGGGAAAGGGGTAGCGGGTTATCACATCCCGGCTTACCATTACTGACGAGCAGGACATAATATTGCTGCGTAAAAGCTGCCTATAATCTAACTTATGCCTTGCGGGCAGCACATAATTGGAAACCTCTCCGGCTTTATTTATATAGGCTGTTGCGGTATAGGAAATGGCTGCATTGCTGGCGTCTATAAAGGCAAGCTGCTTTTCTAATTTATCTTCATGCCATAGGTCGTCACTGTCTAGGAAGGCTATCCATTCCCCTTTGGCCATATGGATACCGGCATTGCGGGTTGCGGCTACACCCATGTTGCGCTTATTTATTGCTGGGCGTACCCTATGGTCGCTTTTGGCGGCAGCATTTATTATTTGCTGGGTTATGTCTTTAGAGCCATCGTCTATTATTATTAGCTCCCAGCCGGCCCATGTTTGGGATTTTATTGAGTCTATACTGGCTTGGATGGTTTCTGCTGCGTTGTAGGCGGGCATTATTATGCTTACTTTTGGGTTGCTTTTCATTTTCATCATCACTTTTCTGGAGTAATTCGTTTATAGCGGATAATCACAAAATAGATTGCCTTATGCTATCTTCAAAATCAACCGGTATAAGGGAATCATCAAAATCCTTGTACACCAGGCTGCCGAACATTTTTCCAACTGCCGGTATAAACCTGCCAGCCAGGGCAACCAGGGGGTTTAGTATCTTTGTTGCTTTAATTTCCCGGCCTTTAAGCTTTGCAATAAGCTGTACAAGGGCTGTTGTATTTACATATTCCTTGTTTTGGGGAAGAAAAACCCCGCTGCTGCCTTCTTTTATCACATGCATTATATATGCGCATAAGTTATCAATATAAATCATGCTGCGCTTGTTATTTATGTCAGGGAAAAACGGCAAGCGGGTTGCCAAACTTACAAGCCTGCTAAAATTTCCTGGGCAGCCGGGGCCATATACCATGGGTGGGCGTATTATGCAAAGGCCGCCGGGGTTAGCTGGCTCGTTATAAAATAAATCACAGAGCCTTTCTTCTGCTTGAAATTTTGAAATACCATAGAAATCATTTTTCTTAGGATTAGGTTTTGTTTCCCTAGTAATTTCCCCATCACGCTGCCCATAAACCGCCATGCTGCTTATATATATAAACTGCCCTACCCCGCTTGCCCTTGCCTTTTTTGCCACAGCCAGGGCCAGGTCGCGGTTGATGGTAAAATACATGTCTTTGCTTGTCCCGGGGCGTTTATGGGCAAGGCCTGCAACCATCAGGATGCTGTTATAGCCTTTAAAGTTAGCTTCTTTCCATTCTTTGTAGGAATCTACCACATCAACTTGCAGCTGGTTTTTTGAATATCTGGCAAAGTTTTGGCCGATATAGCTGTTGGCCCCTACAATCAGTACTTTTTTCGTATAAGTATCATTCACCTGCCTGGCCCGCCTTCCTTTACCCCACGGGATAGCAATACATTTGCGGCAGTTTTATATAAAATCCAAACATCCAGTATGAAGCCCATTTTTTTGGCGTATTCACCGTCATAGGCGGCTTTTTCTTTTATAGATAATTCGTCCCGCCCTTTTACCTGGGCAAGCCCTGTCAGGCCTACGGGTATATTGTTGGCGCTGTATTTTTCCCTTTCGGCAATAAGGTCATCTTGGTTCCATAACGCAGGCCTTGGGCCAATTATAGACAGTTCCCCTTTTATAATGTTTATTATCTGGGGCAGTTCATCCAAGCTGAACCGCCGCAGAAAGCGGCCTATGGCTGTAATACATGTATCTGAGTTTTGCAAAAGGTGGGTTGGTACATCTTTAGGGGTGTTTGTATACATGCTGCGGAATTTGTATATTGTGAAATATATGTGGTTTTTTCCAATCCGCTTTTGTGTAAAAAATACCGGGCCTTTGGATGTAAGCTTTACCAGTACAGATAAAATTACCCCTACTGGTAACCAGATAGGGGTTGTTATAAGCACCAGCAGTAAATCCAAAAACCGCTTCACATAAATGTACATATTTTAATGCACCTTCATTCTACAGGACGATATTCGGCTACATATTCCTTTATAAGCCCGGCAGCATCCCCGGGAAGCCCTGCGTCCAAAGCTTCCAAAAGCCCCATGGTTACTGGGGGCTGCCCTGGTTTTACTACATATATTTTGTCGTTTTGGGTTGCGGTAAGGCCTTCTTCGTTTAGCAGCAGCTCTTCGTACAATTTTTCTCCTGGCCTTAGGCCGGTAAAGTCTATTTTTATGTCTACATATGGGGTAAGCCCGGCCATGCGTATAAGGTTTTCTGCCAGGTCTACAATTTTTACTGGTTCCCCCATATTTAGTATAAATATTTCCCCGCCTGCGGCCATTGCCCCGGTTTCTATAACCAGCCTTGCCGCTTCTGATATGGTCATAAAATAGCGGATTATTTCCTTGTGGGTGACGGTAACAGGCCCACCGGCTTCTATCTGCCGCTTAAACAGGGGGATAATACTGCCATTGGAGTCCAGCACATTGCCAAAGCGCACACAGGCAAATTCTGTTACCCCAAGTTTGTTTAGCCCCAACGTTGCAATCTCTGCCATGCGCTTGGATGCGCCCATCACATTGGTTGGGTTTACGGCCTTGTCTGTGGAAACCATAACAAACCGCTCGGCTTTATGGCGGATGGCGGTACAGGCGGTAAGGTAAGTGCCTACTACATTGTTGTCAATTGCAAGGCGGGGGCATTCTTCCATAAGGGGGACATGTTTATATGCTGCCGCGTGGAAAACAATTGCGGGCTTAAACTCGCCAAAAACAGCGTCAAGGCGCGTACTATCTTGTACAGAGCCTATTCTTATAGCAAGCTTGTAACGCCCGGCAGCGCCAAATTTCACCTTCAGTTCTTCTTTTAGATTATATGCGTTGTTTTCAGAAATATCATAGACTACTATTTTTTCCACATTCAGCTTTATAAGCTGGCGGCATATTTCGCTGCCTATTGACCCGCCGCCGCCGGTAACCATTACTGTTTTGTTTTTCAGCCATTCGCTTACGCCATGGTCATCAAGGGCTGTTTCTTGGCGGCCAAGGAGGTCTCCTATGTTTATGTCCCTAAGCAAATCTGTGGCATTGCCCCCAGATAAACCAGAAAGCAAACGCACCTTGCAGCGCTTTGCAGGGGTAAGTTTTACAATGCGGCGCAGTTCTTCATTTGATATGGAAGGTATGGCAATAACTATTTCACTTATTTTGTACCGGCCCACTAGCTGGGGTATCATCTCGTCCCCACCCATAACAACTTTGCCGTGAAGTTTATAGCCATGCTTTCTGCGGTCATTATCCAAAAGCCCCAATATGTCCCTTGGCCGGGAGCCATGCCTGCTGGGGTTGGAGATAAAACTTGATGCGCTTTCCCCAGCGCCGACTACAAGGGTACGGATAGGTTCTTCTGGCGGGGGGGTTTGGGATTTTGAAATACGGCGTACAAATTGCATTATAATGCCGAATATATTCCTATAAAGCCGGGATGCAAGGGAAAGGGACAAAGAAAAATAAAAGGCCATCATGCCTATACCAGGGTTGTCCCAATGCCCCCGGGAAATACGCAGGGACACATATACAGTAAATGAACTTAACACAGTGGCAGCGGCAAGGCGGATAAATGTACCAAACCCAGGGTGCTGCCAAAGACTTTTGTACACACCGCATACATAAAAAGAAACAGTACATGCAATAACTATTACCCATATATGCCGGTTGACTGTGTGTATAAGGGAAAAATCCTCTACCAATAAGTATGAAGAAACAAAGATTACCAACCCAGCTTAGCCAGCTGAACAATGAATCTAGTAAAAACATTTTTATCCATTCTAAATATTTTTGCATTGTGTTACTCCTTTGTACCGATATCTATAAACCAACAATATATACACTACTTTTGCATGATTAGCGGAAAATATCAACGGATTCCACAAAGCAGCATAATATCGCATTTACTTACTCAGTATATTGGCTGCGCACTATTGTTCCTTTTGGTAGCAAAAGGGGATGTTTTGCTAAGCGAAATAGTTATACATTTATGTAAAGCGCGTAGGGGGCAGCGTCCCATGGACGCAAACTTAAGGGAAAAAGACATAAGAATAGTGGGAATCCACCATCTTCGTCGTTGCGAGGCGAAGCCGAAGCAATCTAGCAGAAGCCACAGCTTGCCTGGATTGCTTCGGCTTCGCCTCGCAACGACGGGCTAAGCTGTAGTGCATTTTTACCATAGATGCAGGTAAAGATGAGGTTAAGTTCCCTTAAGTTTGTGCCTATGAGGCGGCGTCCTCACCATCCCGAAACCCCTTGTAAATACAGGGCTGCGGGGCGTCGAGAACGCCGCCCTCTACAACCATTTCGCATAATTATCCGTATGAATGACTGGCGATACAGCTCCTTTTCACTCCAGGCCAACTACATTTGCGGCATATAATACCTAATCCCACGAAGATTTTTTAGTGCTGTCTGCTCTACAACACCGTCATCGTAGTGAAAAACAAGTGGTTCGCGGTTGGTAAGCACGCCTTTATAATAACCCAGCCAGCCATATCTGCACTCGAAGTGCATTGTTTCAAATGCCTCGTTTAGCCCAACAATATGATCGTGTGCTGCTGTGCCGGTATCTGTGTCCAAGAAGGCGACAGTAACCATATATGGCTTTACATCGCTTATAACAGCAGGGTAATAGTATCCATCACTCCATGGGGCAAAGCATAGTTGGTTGGGTGTTATGCTTTCTTCTGTACCACCTTGCACGTCCGTATTTTCCATGCCTGGGGCGAAGCGTATAGCGCTTTGGGTATCATCTATCCACATGGCTCTTTGCTGCCTTACTAACTGCCTTGCCCGGCGGGTATAGGTTTCGCCTATTTTTACTTCGTTGGCATTGTATAGTGTAACTTTGGTTTCAATAAATTCCTCCGTTTTATATATTATATGACTATCCAAACAACTCATAACAAGGGATTTTGTGAGAACGAACAGAAGCATTGATAAGGCTATCAAACAAATCCCCCGGAACCCAGCGACGGTTGAAACGGAAACAAAACTCACTG